>OGQQ01000298.1_pt1 | contig 52288 bp, 51 predicted proteins | sample 1553281 | NCBI WGS metagenome assembly OGQQ01 (sample SAMEA2579937, study PRJEB22360) | human gut metagenome | biome: human gut; feature: human-associated habitat; material: faeces | place: Denmark | collected 2008/2010 | reverse complement strand
CCGCTTCCGGTAATGTAGCCCCGGACGATACATTCGATGGGCAGCATCTCGAGCTTCTGGCACATCATGCTGTTGCCGTCAAATTTTGGCTGCTGGAAGAACTCCGGCATATCTTTCACGTCGGTGGAGATCATGTGATTCGGAAGAATGTCTTCGGTCATGTTGAACCAGAATTTTGACATCTGGGTCAGCACGGTGCCCTTTTTGGTAACGTCATTTTTTAAGATTACGTCAAAGCAGCTGATACGGTCTGTTGCAACCATGATCAGACTGTCGCCATTGTCATAGATTTCGCGTACTTTTCCTTCTTTGATTGGTTTCATTGCGTATACCTCTCTTTATTTTCATGGATTAAAAAGCTCTATATAATAGGAAAACAAATTTTGTAAAAAAAAGCAATAGTTTTTTCAAATTTTAAACGGAATCATCTGCAAAAAATACGCAGGATATGAACAAAATCTTTTTCGTTCATATCCTGCGGGAGTATTTTGGCTTATAATGTGTCGCCGCGGCGGATATAGCCCGGTTTTTCAGGATCTGCGGTCAGATCTTTGGCATGGATCACTTTGGCGTGTTTGTCCACCACATGGTTTTCGATATGTACATCTTCACTGATGGTGGCAGCCGGAAGGATGACGCTGTTTTTGATCACGGCACCCTTTTTGATCACACAGCCACGTCCGATAATGGAATTTTCAATGGTTCCCTCGATGAGACAGCCGTTAGACACAACAGAATTTTTCACATCTGCGGTATCAAAATACTGTGTCGGACAGGAATCGTTGGTCCGGGTATAAATGGGCCATTCATCATCAAAAAGATTCTGAGCGGTCTTAAAGTCGATCAGAGAGATATTTGCGTCATAGTAACTCTTGAAATCAGTAATGGAAGCAAAATATCCTCTGTGTGAAACTCCGCGGATATCCAGCTCATCGCAGGAGGCATTGACGATATCCGCCAGTGTGTACCTGGAAGAGGTCTTCTTTGCTTTATGAACCAGCTCGATGAACAGCTCCTTTTTCATGATATAGGTATCCATAAAAATGTTGCGGTTCTTAGCATTTCCATGGTTCTGGTCAATAGAGAGAAGTCCCTTCTGCCGGTTCAGATTCAAGGTAAAGCAGTTCAGGAAATATTCCTTGGCGGTATCCACGGAATGATATAAAAGTGTAATATCTGCTCCGGAGTCAATGTGATTCTGCAAAAGTTCGCTGTAATTTGCCGTATAGATCATATAGCTGGGGGCGATGATCACATAGGGATAATGCTCCTTTTCGATATATTCCATGTTTTCCATGTAAGCGGCGATATCATTATTATAAATGGTAAAGCCGGTTCCCAGTTCTGCGTAAAGGATCTGGAGACGTCCTCTTTTGGAGTTGATGTTGTAATGACGTCCGGTTCCCAGATGAGCGGTCAGAGACTGCGGTTTTCTGCGGATGTAGACCTGCATGTGGTCGATGCCGCTGTTGCTCATATTTGAAATCTGAAAGTCGATGACACGGTAACGTCCCAGGAAGGAAAAAGAACCAACCGGACGGTATGCCTGCATACCCTCCACCTGGATATGGTTTCCGGCAAAATTAATGATCCCAAATGCTCTTGCCATATTATTCTACCCCCTTTACACGTTTGGATACCAGTTCGATATGCTCGCTGTCCGCACTGCCGACCACGGCTTCTTTGCCGATCTTTACGTTGTCAGCTACCAGAGCTCTGGTTACCACGGCGCCTTCTTCAACTACGACACCGGGCATGAGGACGCTGTCAATGATCTTTGCGCCGGCGCCGACTTTAGCGCCTGTAAATAAGACGGAGTTGCGAACCTCGCCCTCAATGATACAGCCCTGGGTGATAAAAGCCTGATTGATCTGGGCGTCCGGACCTATGTACTGCGGAAGGGAGGTGACGTCTTCTGTATAGATTTTCCAGGTCGGGTCGTGCAGATCCAGCTCGTTATTCTTATCCAGAAGGTCCATATTTGCTTCCCAGAGAGAATCGATAGTTCCCACATCTTTCCAGTAGCCTTTGAATTTGTAGGCATACAGCTTGTTGCCGTTATTCAGCATCTGAGGAATGATATCCTTGCCGAAATCATGGTTGGAATCCGGATCCTTCATATCTGCAACCAGAAGTTTCCGAAGAGTCTTCCAATTAAATATGTAGATACCCATAGAAGCAAGATTGCTCTTGGGGTGTTCGGGTTTCTCCTCAAACTCTACGATCTGGCCGGTCTCATTGGTGTTCATGATACCGAACCGGCTTGCCTCCCGGATGGGTACCTCGATGACGGCGATGGTTGCTTCGGCATTCTGAGCCTTATGCTCGGCCAGCATCTTGGCATAATTCATCTTGTAGATATGGTCGCCGGAAAGGACCAGAAGATAATCGGGACCGTAATTGTCAATAAAGTCAATGTTCTGGGAAATAGCATCTGCGGTTCCGCGGTAAACATCCAGATTGGAATCTGCTTTTTCACGGGGCGGCAGAACAAAAACGCCGCTGTCCTTCGCGTCCAGTCCCCAACGTCTTCCGATGGCTACATAGCTGTTCAGAAGGATGGATTCATACTGTGTGAGTACGCCGACAACATCGATACCGCTGTTGGCACAGTTACTTAAGGGGAAATCAATAATCTTGTATCTTCCCCCATATGAGACAGCTGGCTTTGCAACTTTATTGGTAAGTTCATGAAGTCGGGACCCCCGGCCGCCGGCCAATATCATCGCTAACATATTGTTCTGTTTCATGATGAGTCCTCTCTTTCCTTATTAATATTACAATATGTTTCTATTATACAATTTTCGGGCTCTTTTTTCCACTTTTTTAGTTAAATTTACAGAAAAATTATGAAAAAAAGCAGATTGTTACGCAGAGAAATGTTTGCTATGATAAATTACAGTAAGAAACGAGGAAAATGGAGGCCTGTTTTTATGGATTTTACACATTTTGACGAAAAGGGAAGGGCACTGATGGTGGATGTGACAGAAAAAAATGAGACGGAGAGGTGTGCGGTTGCAACAGGAAGGATCCTTGTCAGCCGCAGAGTCTATGAGGCGATCGAGGAAGGAACCATCGGAAAGGGAGATGTTCTGAGCGTGGCGGCGACTGCGGGAGTGATGGGGGCAAAACGCACCTCTGAACTGATCCCCATGTGCCATATCCTGCCTCTTTCCGGCTGCCGGATACAGTTTGAAATGGATCCGGAGGCATGTGCGGTCCACTGTTATTGCACGGTGAAGATTACGGGAAAAACCGGGGTGGAAATGGAAGCTCTGACCGGAGTCAGCGTGGCTCTGCTTACGATTTATGACATGTGTAAGGCATTGGATAAGACCATGGAGATCGGGGAAATATATCTTTGCCGTAAGACAGGAGGAAAGAGTGGGGAGATCGTAAATGACCGCGCTGCCCTGCGGAATAATAAGGATCTTAAGAATCTGAATCTTTGGTAAAGGAGCTGCGGAAAATGGAGCAGATGTTTCATATATTACAGAGGCTGGCAAAGGATCACAAGGATACGGTTCTCGTGACCGTGATTGAAAGCAGGGGATCGGCGCCCAGGAGGGCCGGAGCACGGATGATTGTGACCAGAGGCGGGCGAAACGCCGGAACCATCGGCGGCGGGGCGCTGGAACACAGTGCGGTCCAGCGTGCAATGCAGGTACTGGAAGAGAGAAAGTCGGGGTTTGGCGAATATCATCTCAGTCTGGAAAAGGCGGCCGAGCTTGGCATGGTCTGCGGCGGCAGCGTGAGGGTGCACTATCAGTATCTGCCGTGGGAAGATGCGAAGTCCTCTGCTGTAGAAGAGGAGGCTGGGAAAAGACTGGAATCAGGAAAAGAAATATGGCTGGTCCGGGATCTTCTGGCGGATCAGGGCGGAATGCTAAGGGTATGCGAAAGAACAGAGCTGCCAGAGGAGATCGGGAATGTGTGCGGAAGAAAACTGATCCTTCAGGAGACAGAAGGGCATCTGTACTGTTTTGAGAGGGTCGGCCGGCCGGGAACTGTTTACATTTTCGGAGGCGGACATGTATCCCAGGCACTGGTGCCCGTGCTTTCAGCGGTAGATTTCCGGTGTGTGGTACTGGAAGACCGGGAGGAATTCTTAAGCCGGGAGCTGTTCCCGGAGGCATGGGATGTGCGGAAGATCCGGTATGACAGGATTTTGGAAGAAATGGATATCCGGGAAGAGGATTTTGTCTGCGTTATGACCAGGGGACATAAAGATGATCTGCAGGTGCAGGCCCAGGTGCTGAAGACAAAGGCCTCCTATATTGGCGTGATCGGAAGCCGGAGAAAAGCGGCGGCTGTTGCGAAAAGGCTGGAGGAGGAATATCAGATCCCGCCGGAGGAGATTGCAAGAGTGCATACACCTATCGGGCTTTCCATCGGGGCGGAGACGCCGGAGGAGATTGCCGTCAGTATTGCCGCGGAACTGATCCGGCACCGGGCGGACGCTGAATAGGAAAGAAATAGAAACTAAGGCTTGCTTTTACGCCGGTTGTATGATACACTGTATGGGCGAATGGAAGTAGGTCTTTTTTTTATGCCTAAAATCAGGCTGCCTCGCAAGCAGCCAGGTAACACGTAAACGTAAAAAAACGTAAAGCGAGGTGGAAGTTGTGCGTACAAGAATCACATTGGAGTGTACAGAGTGCAAGCAGCGTAACTACAACATGACGAAGGATAAGAAAGCACATCCGGAGCGCATGGAGACGAAGAAGTACTGTAAGTTCTGCAAATCACACACACTGCACAAAGAAACGAAATAGTCGCCGCAAAGGAGTGGATGTCATGAGCGAAAAAACGCAGAAGACGAGCTGGTTCAAAGGTCTTAGCAAAGAATTTAAGAAAATCATTTGGCCAGACAAAATGACAATTGCTAAACAGACGGCGGCGGTTGTTTCGGTATCTGTTGTACTGGGGATCATCATTGCGATCGTAGATTTCGCTGCCCGGTACGGAATAGATCTATTAGTAAAATAGAACTGATCAACAGCCAGGCAGGAAAGGTGAGAATATGTCAGAGGCAAAATGGTACGTAGTTCATACCTATTCCGGGTATGAAAACAAAGTAAAGGCCAACATCGATAAGACAATTGAAAACCGCCATCTGGAAGAGCAGATCCTGGAGGTTCAGGTTCCGATGCAGGAAGTCGTTGAGATGAAGAACGGTGTTCAGAAGGCATCTCAGAAAAAGATGTTCCCAGGATATGTACTGATCCATATGATCATGAATGACGACACATGGTATGTAGTGCGCAATACCAGAGGTGTGACAGGCTTTGTCGGCCCGGGATCCAAACCGGTTCCGCTGACAGATGCTGAGATGGCATCGCTTGGAATCAGACGGGAAAATATTGTCGTAGACTTTGAAGTGGGCGACACGATCAAAGTCGTGTCAGGCGCCTGGGCGGATACGATCGGCGCAATCCAGTCGATCAATATGCAGAAGCAGAGCCTGACCATCAATGTTGAGCTGTTCGGCCGGGAGACTCCGGTTGAAATAGGGTTCGCAGAAGTTGTAAAGATGTAGGAAAACGTGGGAGGGGCGTGAGAGCTCCGAGAGTACCACAAGGAGGTAATGAAAATGGCAAAAAAAGTAGAAGGTTATATTAAATTACAGATTCCTGCCGGAAAAGCAACTCCGGCACCACCGGTTGGACCTGCACTTGGTCAGCACGGTGTAAACATCGTTGAATTTACAAAGCAGTTCAACGCAAAGACAGCAGATCAGGGAGATCTGATCATTCCGGTTGTCATCACTGTTTATAATGACAGAAGTTTCAGCTTTATCACAAAGACTCCTCCGGCAGCAGTCCTGATCAAGAAAGCATGTAAGATCAAATCTGGTTCTGGCGTGCCGAACAAGACAAAAGTTGCTACGATCACCAAAGCACAGCTGCAGGAGATCGCAGAGACAAAGATGCCTGACCTGAACGCGGCAAGCCTGGAAGCAGCTATGAGCATGGTTGCAGGAACCTGCCGTTCCATGGGTGTAAAAGTAGAGGAGTAGTTAACAAGTGGGAGGGTTATCCCGACATTACCACAAGGAGGTTATTGAAATGAAAAGAGGAAAGAAATACGTTGAAGCTGCGAAAGCGATCGACAGAGGAACGCTCTACGATGTAGCAGATGCAGTATCACTTGTAAAGAAGACCGCAGTAGCAAAATTTGATGAGACGATCGAGGCTCATATCAGAACCGGATGTGACGGACGTCACGCTGATCAGCAGATCCGTGGAGCAGTTGTACTGCCGCACGGTACTGGTAAGAAGGTTCGTATCCTTGTATTTGCAAAGGATGCAAAAGCTGAGGAAGCAAAGGCAGCCGGAGCAGACTATGTAGGCGGAGATGAGCTGATTCCGAAGATCCAGAACGAAAACTGGTTCGAGTTCGACGTAGTAGTAGCTACCCCGGACATGATGGGAGTCGTTGGACGTCTCGGACGTGTACTTGGACCTAAGGGCCTGATGCCGAATCCGAAAGCCGGAACGGTAACCATGGACGTAACAAAAGCGATCCAGGATATCAAGGCTGGTAAGATCGAGTACAGACTTGACAAAACAAACATTATCCATGTGCCAGTAGGTAAAGCATCCTTTACCGAAGAACAACTTACGGACAACTTCCAGACGCTGATCGATGCGATCAATAAAGCAAGACCGGCTGCAGTAAAGGGCCAGTTCTTGAAGAGTGTGGTATTGACTTCTACCATGGGACCAAGTGTGAAGATCAATCCAATGAAATTAGTTTAAGCGATATCATAATTATATGATATAATAAAGGAGTATTGGGCTTCGGCCTGATACTCCTTTTGGTGTAAATGGGGATTTACACCTTTGGAAAAGAGAGAGAAGAGGAGGTTCGTGCATATGAAGAGGTGCGGAAACTGCGGGGCGATGATGGACGATGACAGCCTTTTTTGTCCGGAGTGCGGTATGAAGCAGGAAGAACAGCCGCCGTATGGGCAGGAACAGCCCCCATATGGACAGGAGGACTGGAAGCCGTATAAGAAAAAAGGCGGCGGTGTAGTGGTAGTCTGTGTGTTTCTTCTGATCAGTCTTTTGATTGTGGGCGGGATTGGATTTGGGATCTACCGGCTGATCCATCCGGCAAGAGAAATCGTGGCAGAGTATGACTATGACTCCGGGGAGGATAGCAGTTCATCAGAGCCGGCATACACGGAGGAAGAAGAAGAGACTGAAGATGCCGGGGAAACCCGGGATTACAGTGGCTCGGAGGATGAGTGGTCAGATGATACGGATGACGGAGATGATCTGACAAGAGGAAGTGTCAATGCCAAGGCAGCATCTGAGTATGTGATCCCGTACAGCAACCAGCGGCTGCTGGGTGACTCGGATGTGGCAGGGTTAAGTCTCCGGGAAATTAACTATGCGAAGAATGAAATCTATGCAAGGCATGGAAGAAAATTTGATTCCCAGGAGCTGCAGAATTATTTCAACAGTAAGAGCTGGTATTATGGCACGATCGAGCCGGAGAATTTTGACGTATCTCTGCTTACGGATGTGGAAAAGAAAAATGCAGAGTTTTTAAGTGATGTAGAATTTAGCATTTCTGCTAATGGATATCAGCTGGATCAATAGGGGAAGCTATGATAAAAGGGTGGTTATTTAAAAGAATATGTCTGTGCCTGTGCCTTTTCCTGCTGACGGGAGGTCTGCTGGCCGGATGCGGAGGCAGAGAGGAAGAGCCGGAAAAGAAGGCAGAGAAGGCAGAGGAGCAGGCGGAGCCGATAGAAGAAGAGCCGGCAGAAGAGCCGGAGGAGGAAAAGCCGCTGATCGCAATTGACCCGGGGCACCAGGGACCCGGTGTGGATATGAGTGCACAGGAGCCCAATGCTCCGGGATCCGAAGTGATGAAGATGAAGGCGACCTCGGGAACGGCGGGTGCGTATTCCGGAATTCCGGAATATCAGCTTTGTCTGGATATTTCTCTGATGCTTAAAGATGCGCTGGAGGCGGAAGGCTATCCGGTGCTCCTGACAAGGGAAAATAATGAAACAGCTATCAGTAACTCGGAACGGGCCGTACTGGCAAATGAAGCAGGGGCAGACATCAGTATCCGGATTCATGCGAATGGAAGCGAGGATCCGCAGGCTAATGGGGCGCTGGCGTTAATATCCTCGCAGTCTAATCCCTACACGGGCAGCTTCTACGGAGAAAGCCGCGCTCTTGCGGAAAGCATACTGGGCGCTTATTGCGGGCGGACTGGTCTTGCAAACCAGGGGATCCAGGAAAATGATACGATGACCGGCATTAACTGGAGCCAGATTCCGGTGATGATCCTGGAAATGGGCTTTATGACGAATGAGCAGGATGATCTGAAAATGGCGGATCCTTCTTTCCGTCAGCAGATGGTGCAGGGGATTGTAGAAGGAATTGACCAGTATTATGCAGATAAGGCTGCGGAAGAAACCACTGCGGATGCACAGGGTCAGCCTTTGGAGGAATTGAATGTCCAGATTCAGAACAGCCTTGCAGAGCGAACCGCGTTGGGAGAAGTCTGGAGTGTGTATACGCAGGATCTTCAGAGCGGAAACTATGCGTCTGCGGGACAGGGAGCCCTGGAATCGGCCAGTGTGATCAAACTCTATACGGCAGCGACGGTTTTTACAGATCTTGAAAATGTGACAGGACAGGAAACTTATGAGGGAGAGACAGGAGAACTTCTCGGACGGATGATTTCAGCCAGCGATAATGATGCGGCCAACGAACTGGTCCGAAGGCTTGGCGGCGGAGATGCAGGCGCCGGGATGGAGAAGGTAAATGCATTTGCAAAGGCAAATGGATTTGCGGAAACTCATATGGGAAGACTGATGCTGGAGGAAAATCCGTCAGACGATAACTATACGTCGGCGGCGGACTGCGGGAAGCTGCTGGCGATGCTGAGCAGAGGAGAGCTGGCTGGTTCGGAGATGATCCTTGACTATATGAAAGCGCAGGAGCGGACAGGAAAGATTCCGGCAGGGCTTCCGGAGGGTGTAAGCTCTGCCAATAAGACCGGGGAGCTTTCGGATGTGGAAAATGACGCGGCGGTTATCTATGCCGGAGAAAAGACATATGTGCTGTGCGTGCTGTCGAATCAGGTGACAGATCCGCAGGCGGCCAGAGATAAAATTGCAGAAATCTCTGGAATCGTTTATCAGTATATGATAAGCTTATAGAAGTTGTTATAACAAAGGAGGAGAAACATCATGAAAATATGTAAACAGTGTGGAGCTGAAGTGGCAGACAATGCATCTTTTTGCGCAAAGTGTGGTGCAAAGATGGAAGCAACTGGAAATGCCGGCGGTGCCGGAAATACAGGAAATATGGGAAATGCCGGTGCGAACATGAATCAGGGACAGTATCAGCAGTATTACCAGGCGCCGGTAGATCCTTATGATCACACGGCAGAATTTGACCAGAAGGATATTTCAGATAATAAGGTGTTTGCGATGATCGCTTATCTGATCGGTACGATGGGGATTATCATTGCTCTGCTTGCCAGCCATAAGTCACCTTATGCGATGTTCCATGTAAGACAGGCGCTGAAGTTTACGGTTCTTATGACGCTGACAGGAATCGTGGCGCTGATCCTGGTGTGGACATTTATCGTACCGATTGCGGCAGGGTTGTTTATTCTTGTACTGTTTGTGTGCAGGATTATTGCGTTTTTCTCAATCTGCGGCGGCAAGGCAAAAGAGCCTTACATTATCAGAAACTTTAATTTCTTGAGATAATAAAAGGCTGAGTGGTTTGCCGGAGTTGTTGTAAGGACAATTATGACCTTGACAAATCAGAAACGATAGATTAGAATTACGATTAACTCAAGATTTTTATGGGCTGTGAAGAGGATTAGTACACAAAAAGCAGGCTCAGAGAGGAGATCAGATGGTGAGAGATCTCTGCCGGAAGCTTTGGTGGAACCGGCCTTGGAGCCCCTGCATGAAGATGCAGCGTTCTGCCAGCGTTAATGGTAAATGGAGAGAACTGTTAATTTTTGCAGTTAACTAGGGTGGTACCGCCGAACTTTTCGGTCCCTTTTGGGGAGCGCAAAGATCGGCGGTTTTATTGTGTTCAAATAATTTGTATGGATTTGACACCTGGATTTTGTGACATGCCGAAAATGGCGCTTCTGGAAAACAAATGTCTGGTGGAAGAAGGCTTTCGCCAAAGCAACAGCGGAGAGATGCTCCGCGTATCATGCGTTGAAAAGGAGAGAAGAGACATGGCAAAGGAAAAATTAGTCAAAAACATTACACCGCGTGACGAAAATTTCGCACAGTGGTACACAGATGTTGTCCGGGAGGCAAATCTGTGTGATTATTCAAGTGTAAAAGGATGTTTGAATTATCTGCCAAACGGATATGCCATTTGGGAGCTGATCCAGGCGGATTTGGACAAACGTTTTAAAGAGACGGGTGTAGAAAACGTATATCTGCCGATGCTGATTCCGGAAAACCTTCTGGAGAAGGAAGCGGAGCATGTAGAAGGATTTGCCCCGGAGGTTGCATGGGTTACCCACGGCGGAATGGAAAGACTGCAGGAGAGAATGTGTATCCGTCCTACTTCAGAGACCATGTTCTGTGATCTGTGGGCGAAGACGGTGCGTTCATACAGAGACCTGCCGAAGGTATGGAACCAGTGGAATTCCGTGCTTCGCTGGGAGAAGACTACCAGACCTTTCCTGCGTTCCAGAGAATTTCTGTGGCAGGAAGGCCATACGCTTCATGCAACTTATGAAGAGGCAGAAGAAAGAACGATCCAGATGTGGGAAGTCTATAAGGATTGCTACAGAGAGACGCTGGCAATCCCGTTTGTAGCTGGAAGAAAGGCGGAGCATGAGAAGTTTGCAGGCGCGCAGGACACATATACCATCGAAGCGCTGATGCATGACGGAAAAGCGCTGCAGTCCGCAACCAGCCATTTCTTCGGAAGTGGATTCCCGGATGCATTTGATATTAAATATGTAGATAAGAACAACCAGCTTCAGAGCGCTTATGAGACGTCCTGGGGATGGTCTACCAGAAGTATTGGTGCACTGATCATGGTACACGGTGATGATGACGGATTGGTACTGCCGCCGCACGTAGCGCCGGTAGAGTGCCGGATCATTCCGATCGCACAGCATAAGGAAGGCGTTCTTGACAGATCTTACGCACTTCTGGATGAACTGAAAAAAGCAGGATACAGAGTGAAGATCGATGATTCTGACAAGAGCACAGGATGGAAATTCTCCGAACAGGAAATCCTGGGAATTCCGACCCGTATCGAGATCGGACCGAAGGATCTGGAGAAAAACCAGGTAGTAGTTGTACGCCGTGACAATCGTGAAAAAATCGTGGTGTCCCTGGACGAGATCGCAGTGAAGCTGCGTGAAATTCTGGAGCAGGAGCAGCAGGATATGTACAACAGAGCTAATGAGTTCCTTCAGAATCATATTGATACAGCAGTTACCATGGACGAAATGGTGGAAAAATTCAAGGCAAACCGGGGCTTTGTAAAAGCATGCTGGTGTGGAGATCCGGAGTGCGAGGGTGAAGTAAAATACGCTACCGGCGGTGCGGCAACCCGATGCCTGATCGAAGACGAAGAGATGATTTCCGACAAGTGTATCTGGTGTGGAAAACCGGCTAAGCATATGGTATATTGGGGAAAATCATATTAAAAACTTTCATTGGGGACGGGGGATTTTCAGAAATCCCCCGTCCCCAATGAAACTATTGATAAAAGCTGTCCCTTTTTCCACAAAATGTGGATAAGGAGGGATTCTGTGGCGCGAGAAGCTAGAAAAGAAAGCAGCACGAAGATTTATCATATCGTGAATCGTGGGATTGAGAGGCGTTCTATTTTTGCAGAAAAGCGTGAGCGCACAAGAATGATAAATATTATTCGTGAAAATTGGAAAAAATATCAAGTTAATTTCTATGCATATTGCATTATGCCAAATCATTTTCATATGCTGGTGCAGGCTGATCTAAAGGCACTGGCACTGTTCATAGCTGTAATCTCGGCAAGATACGCATTGTATTATAATTATAAGCATCAAAGATCCGGATATGTATTTCAGAATCGATACCGCAGTCAATGTGTGGAGAATGAAGCATATTTTTGGAACTGTTTAAGGTATATTCATCTGAATCCAGTCAGGGCGAAGCTGTCAGACGACCTGGTCAGTTATCATCACGGGAGTATGAGGGAATATTTTACGATTTTGGAAGAAGATGAGCAGATTCTCTGCCCGGAGGCTTTTGGGAAAATCAAAGAACGATTCGGAAATGGCCGAAATTTTCTGGAATTTCATGAGCAAACATGCCAGGAATTATTTATCGATACTCGAGAGGAAGAGTTTGAGCAAAAGGTAGAAATTGCAGAGCAGATTCTGAACGCATGTGCGGCGGCAGAGGGTATTTCTTTGATAGAAGCTTTGGATTATGCAGAGGTAAGAAAACGGTATGAGGCGGAGGTGAAACAGGCTCTGAATATATCCTGGAGCAATGTGGAAAACATCCGCGATACGGTTAGAAACAGGTTAGTATAACGTGGAAAATGTGGAAAAAGGGATGGCTTTCCGTGAATGGGGACGGGGGATTTCTGGAAATCCCCCGTCCCCATTCACGGAAAATATGTTATGATAAAAATGATGTTGATAAGTGGAGGAGAAATTGTGGATAACAGGAAGATTGTTTTGCCTGAAAAAGTTAATGATATTATTTTGGCTCTGCAGCGGCATGGTTATGAGGCTTATGCGGTAGGGGGCTGTGTTCGGGATTCGCTGCTGGGAAGGGAGCCGGAGGACTGGGATATTACGACTTCTGCGACCCCTGTGGAGGTGAAGGCGATTTTTCCCAGGACGTTTGATACGGGAATTCAGCATGGGACGGTCACTGTGCTTCTGGATAAAGAAGGCTTTGAGGTCACGACGTACAGAATAGACGGGAAGTACGAGGATTCCAGACATCCAAAGGAGGTGACCTTTACGGCCTGCTTAAAGGAAGACCTTCGGAGAAGAGATTTTACGATTAATGCGATGGCCTACAATGCCTCGGAAGGGCTGATCGACATTTTCGGAGGGATTGAAGATCTGGAGCAGGGCGTGATTCGCTGTGTGGGAAATGCCAGGGAGCGGTTTTCTGAGGACGCACTGCGGATCCTTCGAGGCGTACGGTTTGCCGCGCAGCTGGGATTTGCGATCGAGGAGGAAACGCGAAAAGGAATGAGGGAGCTGGCGCCTTCGCTCCGTAAAATCAGTGCGGAACGAATCCAGGTCGAACTCGTAAAGCTGTTGGTATCAGACCGTCCGGACATGATGCGTGAGGCTTATGAACTGGGGCTGACCCGTGAGTTTCTGCCGGAGTTTGACCGTTTGATGGAGACAGAGCAGGAAACGCCACATCACATGTACAATGTGGGTGAACACACACTGCATGCGATGCTGAATGTAAGAGCAGATAAAATCCTACGGCTTACGATGCTTCTGCATGATATGGGGAAACCGGCTTTAAAAACGGTAGACGAAACAGGGCGGGCGCATTTTAAAAAGCATGCGTTTGAAAGCGAGAAAATTACGAAGCAGGTGCTGCGAAGGCTGAAGTTTGATAACGATACACTGCATAACGTATCGCGGCTTGTGCTCTACCATGACTATCGGATGCCGGCGGATCCTAAGGCGGTCCGGCGTGCGATGAACAAAATTGGTGAAGATATATTTCCTTGTTACATGGAAGTCCGGCGGGCGGATGTGCTGGCCCAAAGTATGTATAAACGGGAGGAAAAGGTAAAAAATCTGGATGAGATTGAAGAACTGTACCGGCAGATTGTGGATGCGGGTCAGTGCGTTTCTCTGAAGAGCCTTGCGGTGACAGGGAAAGATTTAATCGCAGCCGGGATGGAGCCAGGAAAAGAAATAGGAGAAAAATTAAATGAACTTCTGGCGTTGGTCATTGATCAGCCAGAACTCAACACAAAAGAAGAGTTATTAAAACATTTGGGATAACTTTTTGGAAAACTGTGTGGATAAGTCAAGAACCTATGCCAATGGGGACGGGGGATTTCTGGAAATCCCCCGTCCCCATTGGCATATTTCTCTTCCCCGGGGCATACGCTAGAAAGAACATGTAATGTAAGATACAGGGGATGCGTATGCAGGAATATGAACGAGCGGTTTTGGAAAAATATGATATTGATGTCATCGGCACCCGTAAAACCAGGGGTGCTATTTTATGCGAAACGAATCTGGGGCTTTTACTTTTGAAAGAGGTGAAGGGTTCCGAGAAGCGTATTCCTGTGTTATGCGGGTTGTATGATTTCCTTCAGCGGCAGGGCTATGAAAAGGTTGATTATATATTGAAAACGAAGGAAGGGGAAAGTGCGGCCCGAATGGAGGATGGCAGTGTCTATGTCCTGAAACGCTGGTTCCAGGGGCGGGAGTGTGATGTCCGCAAACCGGCAGAACTGCTTTCGGCGTCCGGCAATCTGGCGAAGCTCCATATGGTCATGAGGTGGCCGGACGGTCCTGTGCGGGAGACAGGGCTTAACGGGGAGACAGGGCTTAACGGGGAAACAAAGCCTGCAGGGAAAATAAAAAAATCAGACCTGACAGAAGGTCTGGAGTCGGAATATCTGCGCCACAACAGAGAACTTTCTAAAGTGCGGAAGTTTGTGCGAAGTGTGTCGCCGAAAGGGGAGTTTGAATATGCTTTCCTGCGCTGCTTCGATCAGATGTACCAGTGGGGAGAGGCCGCGCTGCAGGAGCTTATGACATCCGGCTGCGGAAAGCTTTTAGAGGAAAGCAGGTGTCAGGGATGCATGGTGCATGGAGAATACAATTATCATAATATTTTAATGATCCAGGGGGACTATAATTATCGCAAAGAGCCCTACCGGATCGCCACTACCAATTTTGAAAAGTTCAAATCGGATGTTCAGGTGGAGGATCTCTATTACTTTCTGCGTAAGGTCATGGAAAAGCATGGGTGGAAGGTAAGGCTTGGAGATAATATGCTCAACGCATATGCGGCAATCCGTCCGCTGTCGGAAGCGGAAATGGAATATCTCTGCGTCAGGTTCATTTATCCGGAGAAATTCTGGAAGACAGCAGACTCCTATTACCGTTCCAATAAAGCATGGGTTTCGTCAAAAAACATAGAAAAACTGCAGACAGCGATCCATCAGACTGAGGAAAAGAAGCGTTTTTTAGAAGAGATATTTTCTTTTCATTTGTAAACTCCTGTTGTATAATATATACATTAAGGATAGGAGGTACCAAAAATGGAATATCGCGAAAGCTACGAGGAATGGTTGCGGAATCCATATTTTGATGAAGCCACGAAAGAAGAGCTTCGGAGTATAGGGGATGACGACAACGAGATAAAAGAACGTTTTTACAGGGAACTGGAATTCGGGACAGCAGGACTGCGCGGCGTGATTGGCGCGGGAACAAACCGTATGAATATTTATACAGTCCGCAAGGCGACTCAGGGGCTTGCCAATTATATTATAAAAAATAACGGGCAGGAAAAAGGAGTTGCCATTGCCTATGATTCCCGCCGCATGTCTCCTGAATTTGCAGACGAAGCGGCCCGCTGCCTTGCGGCAAATGGAATCAAGGCATATATTTTCGAATCTCTGCGTCCGACGCCGGAGCTGTCCTATGCAGTCAGAAGGCTTGGGTGTATTGCAGGTATTAACATCACCGCCAGTCATAACCCGCCGGAGTATAACGGCTACAAGGTATACTGGGAGGATGGCGCCCAGATCACTCCGCCTCACGACAAAGGGATCATGGATGAGGTAAAGGCAGTGACCGATTACAATACTGTAAAAACTATGGACCGTGAAGAAGCTAAAACAGCAGGACTTTACGAAGTGATCGGCGAAGAAGTAGATGACGGCTATATTGCAGAGCTGAAAAAGCAGGTAATCCATCAGGATTCCATTAATGCGGTAGGAAGAGATCTGAAGATCGTATACAGTCCTCTTCATGGAACCGGGAATATCCCTGCCAGACGGATTTTAAAAGAACTGGGCTTTACCAATGTGTATGTGGTAAAAGAGCAGGAGCTGCCGGATGGAGAGTTCCCAACGGTATCCTATCCAAATCCGGAAGCAAAGGAAGCCTTTGAGCTGGGGCTTAAGCTTGCCAAAGAAGTGGATGCGGATCTGATCCTGGCAACGGATCCGGATGCAGACCGCCTGGGCGTGTATGTAAAAGACACTGCGTCCGGAGAGTATAAAGTGCTGACCGGCAACATGTCCGGATGCCTGCTGGCTGATTATGAGATCGGGCAGAGAAAAGCGCTTTACGGCCTGCCGGATGACGGATTCCTGATCAAAACTATCGTGACCTCCAATCTGGCTGACGCCATTGCAAAAGGATATGATATCGGCTTGATTGAAGTTCTGACCGGTTTCAAATATATCGGGCAGCAGATCCTGAAGTTTGAAACCACCGGAAAAGGGACATATCTGTTTGGATTCGAGGAAAGCTACGGATGTCTGATCGGTACCCATGCAAGAGATAAGGATGCCATCGTGGCCACTATGGCGCTGTGCGAGGCGGCAGCCTACTACCGTACCCAGGGAAAGACACTTTGGGATGCAATGCTGGATATGTACGAGAGATACGGCTATTACAAAGATGATATTCAGTCCATTACGCTGAAAGGGATTGAAGGACTTCAGAAAATCCAGCAGATCATGGACACGCTCCGGAAAAACCCGCCGGCCGAGATTGGCGGATACACGGTGCTGAAAGCAAGGGACTACCAGGCAGATACCATTAAGGATACAGCAACCGGTGAAGTAACAAAGACAGGACTTCCATCCTCCAATGTATTATATTATGATCTTTCTGACGACGCATGGGTATGCGTACGTCCTTCCGGAACCGAGCCAAAAGTAAAATTTTACTATGGAATCAAAGGCAATTCCCTTGCGGACGCTGAAGAAAAATCGGCAAAATTAGGGAAAGAAGTTCTGGCAATGATTGATGCAATACTGTAGACCTGCGAAAAAGGCAAAAACCCTTGAAAACTGGGGGAAAACTGTGAAAAAATCTTGACAAACAGGGGCAAAACAGGTATAACAGTAACTAAGGCACGGCAAGCATGGAATAAAATATGCAGGACCGGTGTTATACTAATCGTAGAACTTAAAGCAGTAAGATTCTATATTTGAACAAGAGGAGGAAATTATCCATGAACAAAACAGAATTAATTGCAGCTATTGCAGATCAGGCAGAATTGTCCAAGAAGGATTCTGAGAAAGCTTTAAAAGCATTTATCGATGTAGTAACAGATGAGCTGAAGAAAGATCACAAAGTACAGCTGGTTGGATTCGGAACTTTCGAAGTAAGCCAGAGAGCAGCAAGAGAGGGAAGAAATCCTCAGACAGGAAAGACCATGAAGATCGACGCCTGCAAGGCACCGAAGTTCAAAGCTGGAAAAGCTTTAAAAGATGCAGTAAATGCATAATTCAGTTGGTAAAATATAAAATCGGACAGGCTGCGGAAACGCAGTCTGTTTTTATTCTCAGGGAGGAACATATGAGGTTAGATAAATTTTTAAAAGTATCACGCCTGATCAAGCGGCGGACTGTGGCGAATGAGGCCTGCGATGCCGGAAGAGTCACCGTTAACGGACAGGTGGCAAAGGCGTCTGTAAAGGTAAAGCCGGGGGATATCATTGAGATCCAGTTCGGCACCAGGAATGTGAAGGTGGAGGTCCTCGACATCCAGGAAACCACCAAAAAGGAAGAAGCAAAAGACTTGTTCAAATATTTGTAATAAACATAGGCCGCCTGTCATATGATTACTAAGAAAGGTTGTGATGCGTGTGGAAGAGCGTACCATACAGAAAAGCCATAAACTAGTGATCAATAATCGAAAAGCCAGCACGGTAACAGGAGTGATTGATGTATTGTCCTTTGATCTAAACGAGATCCTTCTGGAAACAGAGCAGGGGATGCTTATGGTGAAAGGATCTGATCTTCATGTAAACCGGCTGAGCCTGGAAAAGGGCGAGGTAGATCTGTCTGGCGGTATTGACAGCGTGGCCTACTCCGAGGTTCAGGCACACGGAAAGTCCCAGGAAAATCTTTTTGCAAAGCTGTTCAGGTGACGGGATGCCGGAAATCAGGGAAGAGATCATGATATTTTTCACTGCGGTCCTGACGGGAGCGGTGCTCCGGACAGCGTACCGCTGCATCAGCTGTCTGAGAGAATGGATCCGGCACGAGCCTGTCGCGATAGAGTTGGAAGACCTGTTTTACTGGATTGCTGCATCAATTTATTTCTTTGTGCAGATTTACCATACAAGTAATGGTGTTATCAGATGGTATTTTATACTAGGTGTTGTGCTTGGAGCGATTTTTGCCAGCGTATTCTTTGGCTGGATGAAAAAATTATACAAAAAAATCTACACCAGAAGTCACAAAGATTTCACGAAAAACCCTTGATTCACCTCTTAAAAAAAGTTAATATAAACCATAACAGGGTGAGTAAAAGCCAGAGGGGGATCTGGCGAAAAGGGTGAGTATAAATATGGAAGGAATTAAACAGAAAAGCCGCAAAAAAAGGCAGAAACGGCGTATGCAGCGGCATAAGAGAAGCATGCTTGCCGTTAGCTCGGTAATAGTAATGCTGATGGTGGTGGTTTCTGTAAACAGCGTGACGCTGAGAGCGCAGGAACAGGAATATCAGACACAGATTTCAGATCTTGAGACACAGATTGAGGAAGAAAAGACACGGACAGAAGAGATTGATGACCTGGAAGAATATGTCGGGACAGATGAGTACGTGGAGGATGTGGCAAAGGATAAGCTGGGTCTGATTCATGAAAATGAGATCATATTCAGAGCTGAGTAAAAAGACGAATGATAAGCTTTAGGAAAGGAATTTCCTAAGGCTTTTCTTTTTTGATTTTTTTATTGCCGGGGAGCAGGCGGAAAGGGGAGCAGGAAATGGAGGAGATCAGGGAGAAGGAAAAGTTCCGGGGAAATGAAATATTCATGAATCCATACGTCGTGCAGATGGACAAGTTTGCGGATTCGCTGAAGCATCTGTCGAAGACTTTTTTGAAGCTGGAAAGTTATAAGGGGACATTTACAAAAGAAGAACTGGAAGAAATGTTTGAAAAAGTGACGGACAAGGTCTGCAGAAATTGTGAAAACAGGGAAATGTGCCTGGGGGAAAAGCGGGTGTATACTTACCAGGCCATGCATGAGATTCTGTGCACGGCAGTGGAATATGGAGCGGAACTGAATATAGAGCTGAAGCGGAAATTGAAAAGCCAATGTATCCTGGCGCCAAGATTTCTCAGGGAAACATTGGAGGTTTTTGAAAATGCCAAAGAAATCCTTATGTGGAACAACAGGATGGTGCAGAACAGGGAGGGATATGCAGGCCAGCTTAAGAGCTTTGCAAAGATGATCCAGTATACGACAAGGGAGCTGGACGCAGGGATCTTTGAAGATGAGCATATGGAAAAACGGCTGAAAACAAGACTTAAAAAAGCGGGGATCCGTATGCTGTCCGCGGTTTTCTATATGACGCCTCAGGGAAAGTATGAGATCCATCTTACTGTGAAGGCGATGAAGGGGCAGTCGGTTTCCACCAGGGAGCTTGTGCGGCTGGTAGGAGACAGTGTGGGAAGAGAGATGATGCCGGGCAGGGGAGAGCGCCCGGTGATCGGTGAGGATTACTGTACCGTTGCCTGCATGGAGGGGGCCAGGTTCCATACGCTGCAGGGGGTGGCAAGGATCGGGAAGGGCTGCGAAAAGATATCCGGAGACACCTTCCTGATGACAGAGCTTCCCGGGGGAAAGCAGGGGATAGCCCTGTCGGACGGAATGGGCTCCGGTGAGGATGCCTTCCGGGAGAGCTCTATGGTGGTGGAAATGCTGGAAGAGCTGCTGGGAGCGGGATTTCCGGTAAAAACGGCCGTTCAGATGATGAACACCGCATTGGTGATCGGCCGGGAAGAGGTAAGGTTCTGCACAGTGGATGTCGCTTTATTTGACTTGTACGAGGGCGCCTGTGAATTTGTAAAAGCCGGGGCCGCAGCCACTTTTCTGAAACGGCAGGGTGAAGTGGAGATCATCCGGTCCGCCACGCTGCCGATCGGCGTCCTGCAGGATATTGAGATTGACACCGAGACAAGAAGGCTGGAGTCCGGAGACTATGTGATCATGGTGACAGACGGGGTGATGGATGCGCTGCCGGCAGGAGAACAGGATGTGCTGATGTGTACGTTTATCCAGGATACGGATATTCTCAATCCCAGGGAGCTGGCGCATCATATTCTGGGACGGGTGCTGGAATGGTCCGGGGAAGTGCCGCTGGATGACATGACAGTGTTGGTGGCAGGGCTTTGGAGCAAGGCGTGAACCACTTGCATTTTCAGAGAAAGTTCTATATAGTTAAAGCGTAGCGCAGACGCGGAAGATGTGCAGGCGCAGGAGAAACAGGCAGTCAAGAGGACTGATTTTATGTATCAGGAAGTAAGAACATATATACAAAAGCATAGAATGTTGAAAAGGAAGGATAAAGTTGTGGCAGGCGTATCGGGGGGGCCGGACTCCATATGCCTTCTTTTCATGCTGCTTAAGCTGAGACAGGAGCTGGAGCTTTCTTTGGCGGCGGTCCATATCCATCATGGACTGAGGCAGGCGGCCGATGCGGATGAGGCATATGTCCGCAGGCTTTGTGGCGAATGGGGAGTGAAGCTTTTCGTGTTTCATGAAAACGTGGCAGAGTATGCAAGGATTCATAAGCTGACAATGGAGGAAGCAGGGAGAAATGTGCGGAGGATGCGTTTTGAAGAAGTAAGCGCATCCCTCGGAGGCGCAAAGATCGCCCTGGCCCATCATCAGGACGACAATGCAGAGACCCTGCTGCTGAATCTGTGCAGGGGAAGCCGTCTGAGAGGACTTGGGGGAATCGCGCCTGTGGAAGGGGCATATATCCGTCCTCTTCTTGGGATTCGGAAGCGGGAGATTGAATCATATCTGGAAAAACGGGGAATATCTTATTGTACGGATGAAACAAATCTGGAAGAGAACTATACCCGGAACAGAATCCGGAACAGAGTCATTCCGTATCTGGAGAAAGAAGTCAACCGGCAGACGGTCCGTCATATGGCGGATATGATGGAGGAGATCCGGGGAGTGGCCGGATATGTGCAGGAGGAGACCCTGCAATGGCTGGAGCGGTGTGTGAAGAAGACGGATTCGAAAGGGATTCTGATCCGCCAGGAGATTTATATGCAGATTCCGGAGTTCCTGAGGTCTTATGTGCTGTGCGAGGCATTGTACCTGGCAGCCGGACACAGAAAGGATGTGGAAGGCGTCCATATCAGGGCTCTTCAAGAATTGATGGGCAAACAGACGGGCAGGCGGATTTCTCTGCCTTATGGGCTGGAAGGCCTGCGGGACTATGAGGGGATCCTTCTGAAAAAAAGCGGGCAGAAGGAAGAAGAACTGTGTCCCCGGGTATATCAGAGGATTTTTGACAGGCCAGAGGGGCCGTTAAGATTTCCGGATTTACCCTACACGAAGTGGTTTGATTATGATATAATTAAGAATACTGTTAAAATAAGGCACAGGCAGCCGGGAGATTATCTGACGATTGACCGGCAGGGAAATACGCAGAAGCTGAAGCAGTATTTTATCAATGAAAAGATCCCGAGGGAAGAAAGGGATCGGATATGGCTTGCGGCCGACGGCCAGGAGATCATGTGGGTCGCAGGATTCAGGCAGAATCAGAAATATCAGATATCCGACAGGACGAAGAGGATCCTGGAAATAGAATTTTACGGAGGAGAAGAAAATGACTGAGAAGATCAAGGTGATGATTCCGGAAGAGGATGTGGCAAAGAGAATTGAAGAAATCGGAAAGAGGATCAGTGAAGATTATGCGGGAAAACAGGTGCATATGATCTGTGTCCTGAAAGGCGGAGTGTTCTTTATGTGCGAACTGGCTAAAAGAATCACGGTGCCGGTTTCCATGGATTTCATGAGTGTAAGCAGCTACGGAGACGGCACGTCTTCCAGCGGGGTGGTCAAGATCGCAAAGGATCTGGATGAATCCCTGGAGGGAAAGGATGTCCTGGTAGTGGAAGATATTATTGATTCCGGGCGGACACTGTTCTATCTGCTGGAAATTTTGAAGAAACGGCATCCCAAGAGCATGAGACTGTGTACGCTTCTTGACAAGCCGGACCGCAGAGTGCGGGATGTAAGCGTAGATTATGTGGGATTTGAGATCCCGGATGAATTTGTCGTGGGATACGGACTGGATTATGCACAGAAGTATAGAAATCTGCCCTATATCGGTGTGGTGGAGTTTGAAGAGTAGGAAGGGGCTGAGAGAACATTGAACAATAAAAGGACAAAAGGAGTCAGTGGCTTTACCCTGCTGCTTTTTGCAGTGGTATTGTTTGCGGTGCTCTGGTATACGAGCCGGTTTGAGGAAAGGGACCGGCAGCTTAGCTGGGAGGAGTTTCAGACGCTGGTGACAAGTGACGAGGTTGCCGGCGTGACGGTTCGCCAGAACCGGAGCGTACCGACCGGAAGAGTGGAGGTTGAGCTTAAGAGCGAGGATGAAGAAGGGGATATTGTCAAATATCTTTATGTATCGGATGTAAATGAGATCCAGGATTATCTGAAGGAGCAGGGCGTGAATTATGCAATGCCGGATGTGCCGGAGGATAACTGGCTGATGACGACGCTTCTTCCGGTGCTTCTGATGATGGGTGGAGTTTTCCTGATCTTTGCGCTGATGAACCGACAGGGGGCCGGCGCCAATACCAAGGCGATGAGCTTTGGCAAGAGCCGTGCAAAAATGAGTACGGACAGTGACAGGAAGATTACATTTGCGGAAGTGGCGGGCCTTCAGGAGGAAAAAGAAGAACTGGAGGAAATCGTCGATTTCCTGAAATCACCAAAGAAATATATTCAGGTAGGGGCAAGAATCCCCAAAGGCGTACTTCTGGTAGGACCTCCGGGAACCGGAAAGACGCTGCTTGCCAAGGCGGTGGCCGGAGAAGCAGGAGTACCGTTCTTTACCATTTCCGGGTCTGATTTTGTGGAAATGTTTGTGGGCGTAGGTGCGTCCCGTGTCAGGGATCTGTTTGACGAGGCGAAAAGACATGCGCCCTGCATTATATTTATTGATGAGATCGATGCGGTGGCAAGGATGAGAGGAACCGGCATGGGCGGAGGCCATGACGAAAGAGAGCAGACTTTAAATCAGCTGCTGGTCGAGATGGACGGATTCGGCGTCAATGAAGGAATCATTGTAATGGCGGCCACGAACCGTGTGGATATCCTGGATCCGGCGATCCTTCGTCCGGGGCGTTTTGACCGTAAGGTAATGGTAGGACGTCCGGATGTGCAGGGAAGGGAAGAGATTCTCCGGGTACATGCGAAGGGCAAACCGCTTAGTGAGGAAGTGGACCTGAAACAGATTGCTCAGACGACGGCCGGTTTTACCGGAGCCGATCTGGAGAACCTGCTGAATGAGGCGGCAATCCTGGCGGCGAAGGACAGCCGGGTCTTCTTGAAGCAGGATGATATAAGGAAGGCATTTGTCAAAGTGGGAATCGGAGCGGAGAAGAAGAGCCGCGTGATTTCTGAAAAGGAAAAACGGATTACCGCATTTCATGAGGCGGGTCATGCGATCCTGTTCCATGTGCTTCCGGATGTGGGACCGGTATACAGTGTTTCCATTATTCCGACAGGCGGAGCAGGAGGATATACGATGCCTTTGCCGGAACGGGATGATATGTTTAACACCAGAGGAAAAATGCTCCAGGACATTACAGTGGCGCTGGGCGGCCGGGTGGCGGAAGAAGAAGTGCTGGATGATATTACTACCGGAGCCTCACAGGATATCAAGCAGGCTACCAGTCTGGCAAAATCGATGGTAACGAAGTTTGGCATGTCGGAGGCGGTCGGACTCGTTAATTACGATAATGACAGTGACGAGGTGTTTATTGGACGGGATCTGGCCCATACCTCCAGGGGATATGGCGAGAATGTGGCAACAACCATTGACCGGGAAGTGAAGCGGATCATTGATGAATGTTACGAGAGGGCAAGGAGTATTATCAGAGAGTATGACAGCGTCCTCCATGCGTGTGCAGAACTTCTGCTGGAAAAAGAAAAGATTTCCAGAGAAGAGTTTGAGGCACTGTTTGCGGAAGAGCCTGCTGCATTAGGATAATTGTGGGCGTTAGTATAGAGAGGCGGAATGCTATATGAATCAGGCAGCATTGTTTTGTGACGGGACAGAAAGTTATGTCATCCCTGCGGAGCCGGAGGCGGGCAGCAGGGTGACTCTGCGATTCCGGACAGTGAAGGACGACAGTGTGCAGGTATTCCTGTTGACAAGAGGCGAAAGCCTTATTATGGAAAAAGAGTGTACGGAACGGGGATTCGACTATTATTCGATCCGGTGTGAGCTGGGAGATGAACCGTTCCGCTACCGCTTTATGATACAGGACCAGGATCAGGTCTGCTATTATGGCAGGTGCGGAGTGTCGGGGGAGGCGGAAGAGTTTTACGACTTTGAGATCGTTCCCGGCTTTTCCACGCCGGACTGGGCCAAAGGAGCGGTCATGTACCAGATTTATACAGACCGGTTTTATAATGGGGATCCCTCTAATGATGTGGAGACCAGAGAGTATTATTATATCGGCGGCTACAGCAGCCGGGTAACGGACTGGAGTAAATACCCCGATAAGATGGGCGTGCGTGAGTTTTACGGCGGTGATCTTCAGGGGGTGATCGATAAACTGGATTACCTGCAGGATCTGGGGGTGGAAGTGCTGTATTTTAACCCCTTGTTTGTTTCGCCGTCAAACCACAAGTACGACATTCAGGATTATGATTATATTGACCCGCATCTGGGGGTGATCGTAGAGGATGGTGGAGAGATCCTGCCGGAGGGCGTGACGGATAACAGCCAGGCTACCAAGTACCAGAAGAGGACTACAGACAGGAGGAATCTTGAGGCCAGCAATCAGCTGTTTATACGCCTGGTGGAGGAACTTCACCGCAGAGGGATGAAGATCATCCTGGACGGTGTGTTTAATCACTGCGGGTCTTTCAATAAGTGGATGGACCGTGAGCGTGTCTATGAGGGGCAGGAGGATTATTCGCCGGGGGCCTATATTTCCAAAGACAGCCCTTATCGAAGCTATTTCAGATTTTTTAAAGAGGAAGATGCGGACTGGCCGTACAACCATAATTATGACGGATGGTGGGGACATGATACCCTGCCGAAGCTGAATTATGAAGAATCGGCAAAGCTGGAAAATTATATTTTATCTGTCGGGAAGAAATGGGTGTCGCCGCCCTATAACGTGGACGGGTGGCGGCTGGATGTGGCGGCGGATCTGGGACGGAGCCCGGAGGATAATCACCAGTTCTGGAAAAAATTCCGGACGGTAGTGAAAAATGCCAATCCAAATGCACTGATCCTGGCGGAGCATTATGGGGATCCCAGTTCCTGGCTCAGAGGTGATGAATGGGATTCGGTGATGAATTATGATGCGTTTATGGAGCCGGTGACCTGGTTTTTGACCGGCATGGAGAAGCACAGTGACGAGGTGCGGGGAGAACTTTTTGGCAATGCAGATAATTTTGTCAGCGCCATTTCACACCATATGTCCAATATGCTGACACCGTCGCTGCAGGTGGCGATGAATGAGCTGTCCAATCACGACCACTCCCGGTTCCTGACTCGTACCAACCATATCGTGGGGCGGGTGGAAAACCTGGGGCCGGAAGCGGCGGAAGAATACGTAAATGTTGCGGTCATGCGGGAGGCTGTGGTCATGCAGATGACCTGGGTCGGCGCACCGACGATCTATTATGGAGACGAGGCGGGCGTGTGCGGCTTTACGGATCCGGATAACCGGAGAACCTATCCCTGGGGCCGTGAGGACAAAGAGCTGATAGCATTCCATAAAGAAATGGTGCGGATCCACAAGGAATATCAGTCCTTAAAGACCGGATCATTGCAGATCCTTTCCTGGGAGGAAAATATTCTAACCTATGGGCGGTTCCGCAAAGGAGAGCAGATCGTTGTGATCATCAATAACCGGAGCGAGCTTACCGAAGTGACTGTTCCGGCCTGGCGGGCAGAAGTCCCGATGAAAGGCCGCATGGAGCGGCTGATGTATACCTGGCAGGACGGGTATACGACCGAATATGAAGAATATCTGATCCGTGACGGAGAAGTCGTGGTCAACATGGGGGCACATTCCGCCCTGGTGCTGATTGCTGTGCGGGAAGATTAAACGAACGGCGAACGGGGACGTACACTTTTTGCAAAAGTGTGCGTCCCCGTTTGCGTTTGCGGGTGTCCCCAAGCGCGCTTTGCCCTGTCCCCTGTCTATTTTGTCAGGACCTCGACGCCGTTCTCGGTGACCAGTACCATGTACTCTACCTGTGCCGAAAGGCCTCCGTCTTCCGTGTAAACGGTCCAGCCGTTGTCTTCGTCTATAAAGAATTCGGGGGTGCCTTCGTTGATCATGGGCTCGATGGTAAACATCATGCCGGGCACCAGTACCATTTCGCTGCCCTTAGGGGTTACGTAGCTGACGAACGGCTCTTCGTGGAATTCCAGGCCGATGCCGTGTCCGCCGATCTCTTCAACGACGGAATAGCCGTGTTTCCGGGCGTGGGAGTTGATGGCCCAGGCGATGTCGCCCAAGTGTCCCCAGGGTTTGGCGGCCTTCAGGCCAAGCTCTACACATTCCTCGGTTACCTGCACCAGCTTTTTGGCCCGGTCGGAAATATTTCCGATCGTAAACATACGGGAGGCATCGGAATAATAGCCGTCCAGGATCGTGGATACGTCTACGTTGATGATGTCCCCATCCTGAAGAATCTCGTTTTCATCGGGGATCCCGTGGCAGATCACGTCATTGACGGAGGTGCACACGCTTTTGGGGAATCCTTCATAGTTCAGAGGCGCCGGGATTCCGCCGTGCGTGACCGTGAAATCGTAGACCAGCCGGTCGATCTCGGCGGTGCTCATGCCGGCCCGGATATGGGCGGCTACATGATCCAGTACGGCGGTGTTCAGGTCGGCGCTTTTTTTGATCGCCCGGATCTGTTCTTCTGTTTTTAAGAGAGAACGGTCTGGAACGATCTGTCCCTTAGCAGCTAAGGTCCATAATTTGATATCTAATTTATCCACATGAATTACCTCTTTCTTTTTTACATTTGGCGGATATTGGCCCGCTATTTCCTATTATACACCTTCCACGAGAAGCGTGTGAAGATTTTTTCGTTGTGTCCCGGGGGAAAATAAGTTATAATTTTGATAATGTAGGAAAGTATGTAGTTAGAAAGGAGCGGGCATATGTTAAGAATCGGAATGTTGACCAGCGGCGGCGACTGCCAGGCTTTAAATGCGGCAATGCGCGGCGTTGTAAAGGGAATTTGTTCAAAAAGAGACGATGTAGAAATCTATGGATTTCAAGAAGGATATAAAGGACTGATCTATTCCAATTTCAAGATGCTGACTTCCAGGGACTTTTCCGGAATCCTGACACTGGGCGGAACGATCCTTGGGACATCCCGGCAGCCCTTCAAGCTGATGCGGGTGCCGGACGAAAACGGACTGGACAAGGTAGAGGCCATGAAGCATACCTACCACAAGCTGAACCTGGACTGCCTGGTGATCCTGGGAGGCAACGGCACACATAAGACGGCAAATATGCTGAGAGAAGAAGGCCTGAACATCATCACGCTTCCAAAGACCATTGACAATGATCTGTGGGGAACGGATATGACCTTTGGTTTCCAGAGTGCGGTGGATATAGCCACAGACACCATTGATAAGATCCACACCACGGCTACCTCACACAGCCGGGTATTTATCATCGAAGTTATGGGACATAAGGTTGGCTGGGTGACCCTTCATGCAGGCATTGCCGGCGGCGCGGATATCATCCTTCTGCCGGAGATCCCTTACGATACGGATATGGTGGTAGACGCCATCAACAAGAGAAAGGCAGCAGGCAAACGATTTACCATCATTGCGGTTGCAGAAGGCGCTATCTCCAAGAAGGACGCAAAGCTGTCCAAGAAGGAACTGCGGGAGAAAAAGGAAAAGAAGAAATATCCGTCCGTAGCCTATGAAGTGGCAGAGAGAATTCAGAAGCGCACGGATCAGGAGGTGCGGATCACCGTGCCGGGACACATGCAAAGAGGCGGATCCCCCTGCCCGTATGACAGGGTACTGTCCACCAGATTCGGCGCGGCAGCGGCTGAGGCAATCCTGGACGGAGACTTTGGAAACATGGTGGGACTAAAAGACGGTAATATTGTAAGAGTTCCGCTGGCGGAAGTGGCCGGAAAACTTAAATATGTAGATCCGGAATCTGATATTATTGAGGAAGCAAGAATGACAGGTATCAGTTTCGGAGATAGATAAGAATAAGGCAAAATAAATCAGACGTAAATCAAAAGACAGGAAGTGTAAAACATGTCATATATGGCATTGTACCGGAAATTTCGCCCCGGTGAGTTTGAAGATGTGAAAGGCCAGGATGCCATTGTCAAGACCTTGAAAAATCAGATATCCGCCGGGCGGATCGGACATGCATATTTGTTCTGCGGGACCCGGGGAACCGGAAAGACCACGGTGGCAAAAATCTTTGCCAAGGCCGTGAACTGTGAGCACCCGGTGGATGGCAGCCCCTGCGGAGAGTGCGCGGCCTGCCGGGCGATTGCGGCGGGGAATTCCATGAACGTGATCGAGATCGATGCGGCCTCTAATAACGGTGTGGACAATATCCGGGAAATCCGGGAAGAAGTAGCTTACCGGCCGACAGAAGGACGCTACAAGGTCTATATCATCGATGAGGTCCATATGCTGTCCATAGGGGCGTTCAATGCACTGTTAAAAACACTGGAGGAACCGCCGGAATATGTGATCTTTATCCTGGCGACAACGGAAGCAAATAAAATCCCGGTGACCATTTTAAGCCGGTGCCAGCGATATGATTTTAAACGTATCTCCATCGATACCATTGCGGCAAGGCTCCGGGAGCTGATCGACAAGGAGCAGTGGGACGTGGAGGAAAAGGCGGTCCGGTATATCGCAAAGGCAGCGGACGGCTCCATGCGGGACGGTTTAAGTCTGCTGGATCAGTGTGCGGCCTTCTATATCGGGGAGCGTCTGACCTATGACCACGTGCTGGAGATCCTGGGGGCGGTGGATACAGATGTGTTCAGCCGGCTGCTTAGGGAAATCCTTTCCATGGATGTGTCCAAAGTGATCGAAACCGTGGACGAGCTGGTGATGGGCGGAAGAGAGCTGTCTCAGCTGGCGGCGGATTTTACCTGGTATCTGCGGAATCTCCTGCTGGTAAAGTGCTCCGATGATATGGAGGACGTGCTGGATGTATCCACGGAGAACCTGGCGCAGCTAAAGGAAGAAGCCGGGATGATCGAAAATGAGACTCTGATCCGCTATATCCGGATCTTTTCAGATCTGACCAGCCAGCTTCGGTATTCTACGCAGAAGAGGGTGCTCCTGGAGGTAACGCTGATCAAGCTGTGCCGGCCGGCCATGGAGCAGAATTCCGATGCGCTGCTGGATCGGATCCGGCTGATCGAAAAGCAGCTGGAGGAAGGTGTGGCAGTCAGGGTGGACGCAGAGGCATCCGTGGCTGGAAGCCATCGGGAAGAAGAAAGGGAGGCGCCCCGGAAAGTGAAACAGGAGCTTCCCAAGGCCCTGAACGAGGATGTAAAAGCAGTGGCGAAGGATTTTCGGAGTATTGCAGGGGATGCATCTCCCATGCTCCGGACATATCTGAAGAAAGTGCGCTTAAGCGCAGGAGAGGGCAATCGCCTGATGATCGTGGCGCCGGATGAGATGAGCGCCGGAGTGCTGGGCACAGAGACCCACAAAGAAGAGCTTGAAAGACTGATCGAGGAAAAGATCGGGAAAACAGTAGAACTGGAGGTCCGTCAGGTAGAAAATGGCGGGCGGTTTGAGGACAGCTTTGTGGATATTGAAAAGCTGATCCACATGGAAATAACAGTGGAAGACTAGGAGGATATAAAAATGGCAAAACGGGGAGGATTCCCGGGCGGCGGTATGCCGGGAAACATGGCAAATCTGATGAAGCAGGCACAGAAGATGCAGCGTCAGATGGAAGAACAGGCAAAGGAGATGGAAACCAAAGAGTTTACGGCAACTGCCGGAGGCGGAGCTGTTGAGGTGACCATGTCCGGGACTAAGAAGATTACGAAAGTGAAGCTGGACGAGGAAGTCGTGGATCCGGATGATGTGGAGATGCTGGAAGACCTGATCGTTGCAGCGGTAAATGAAGTGCTGGAAAAGGTAGATGAGGCGTCTGCCGCGGCAATGTCCAAATTTACAGGAGGAATGGGCGGCGGCATGCCGGGGCTGTTCTAAGAGGAGTTGTTTGCATGGATTATTACAGCAGTCAGATCAGCAAGCTAATTGAAGAACTGTCGTGCCTTCCGGGCATTGGTGCAAAGTCAGCGGCAAGGCTGGCTTTTCACTTGATACATATGCCGGCAGAGGATGTGAAAAGACTGGCGGACACCATGGTCCAGGCCAGGGAAAATGTTCGTTACTGCAAGGAATGTTATACACTGACAGACCAGGAGCTGTGCCCGATCTGTAAGAGCAGCGCCAGAGACCACAAGACCATTATGGTGGTGGAGAATACCAGGGATCTGGCGGCTTATGAAAAGACGGGAAAATACAATGGTGTCTACCATGTGCTCCACGGGGCGATCTCGCCCATGCTGGGAATCGGGCCGGAGGATATCAAGCTGAAAGAACTGATTACCCGCCTGGAGGGCGACGTGGAGGAAGTGATCATCGCTACCAACTCAAGCCTTGAGGGAGAGACGACGGCGATGTATATCAGTAAGCTCATCAAGCCGACGGGCATCAAGGTCAGCCGGATCGCCAGCGGCGTGCCGGTGGGCGGAGATCTGGAGTATATTGATGAAGTGACCCTTCTGCGGGCGCTGGAAGGAAGGACAGAGCTTTAAGAAGAGTGCAAATGTAAGATCAGGTGAGTGATGGAATTATGAGAAAGAAAAAAGTGACGTCCACGGATGTGGCCAGGGAGGCAGGCGTTTCCCAGGCTACTGTGTCCATGATCCTGAACAAAAAATACAACGTCTCTTTTTCCAGGGAAACCATAGAGAGGGTAGAGGCAGCGGCCCGGAAACTGGGGTATGCAGCTGCAAAGCCAAAGAGCAGAAAAAATGCCAGACGGGAAAAGCTTCTGGTAGTGTTTTGCTCCAATCTGACCAATCCCTACTATGTGATGCTCCTGCAGGGAATTGAATCCAGGGCAAAGGAGGCGGGATTTGGCCTGTTTGTATGCAATACCCAGCGGGACCTCAAGATGGAGGAGCGTTATCTGAAAATGATGCTGCAGCTTAAGCCGCTGGGAATCATATATACCTGTAATCCCAGCCACTGCTTTATGAAGCAGGTAGAGGAACTGGCCAGGCAGATACCGGTAGTGGTGGTCAACAACCAGAATGAAAAGATGAACGTGGATGCGGTGGAGCTTGATAATTCAAAGCTTGGCCGTATTATGGCAAGGCATCTGCTGGAGCTGGGACATCACAAGGTAGCTTATATAGCGCCGCCACTTACAGCCCGGCAGAAGCAGCGTTCCAAAAGGGTGGAAGGCTTCCTGAAGGAATATGAAGAAGCAGGATTTAAGGACGGCGTCATCATCAAGGCGGCAGGAGAAGAAATGGATCTGACCGTGGCTCACATTGATTCGGAATATAAGATCGGCTATGACCTGACCAGGGAGCTTCTTGAGGAGACCAGGGATATTACAGCTATCGTGGGACTCAATGATATGATTGCTTTCGGCATACTGGATGCGCTTCAGGAGGAAAAGATCCGGGTTCCGGCGGAGATGTCGGTGATGGGATGCGACAATACGCTGTTTGCGCGTATCCACAAAGTGGCACTTACCACCATTGATCATTTTGTGGTGTATAAGGGGCGGGATGCCTGCGACATTATCATGAAGAAGATCGATTCCCGGGATACCCAGTATGCGGACCTGGAGCCGGTCAGCAGCTACCATGTGGAGTATGAGCCAAGGCTGATCGTACGGGGGACGACCGGATATCCTTCCGGCAGAAAAAGAAAATAAAATTAATGATTTTGCGAAAATTATTAATAATAAAATGTTTGCGAAAATCCTTATAATGTTGGGAGAACCAGGCGTTTTGAAAAAGAAGACAAGAAAATATTCAAGACTTTTGTTAATAAAATAAAAGTATCAGTTTAAAAAATTATTAATAGAAAACAGCACTATTGACCAGGATAAAGAGATTACGTTATAATTCAAGTATCTGGGAAACTGTTAAATGTAAATTAGGAGGAAATGAACATGAAATTTTTCATCGACACAGCAAAGGTAGAGGACATTAAAAAGGCAAACGATATGGGTGTGATCTGTGGTGTTACCACGAATCCGTCTCTGATCGCAAAAGAGGGAAGAGTGTTTGAGGAAGTGATCGCAGAAATCGCATCTATCGTAGACGGACCGATCAGCGGAGAGGTAAAAGCAACTACCACAGACGCGGAAGGTATGATCGCAGAGGGCCGTGAGATCGCTAAGATCCACAAAAACATGGTAGTAAAGATCCCGATGACTGTAGAAGGCTTAAAAGCGGTGAAGGTACTTTCCTCCGAAGGCATCAAGACCAATGTAACACTGATTTTTACGGCTAACCAGGCACTTCTGGCAGCAAGAGCCGGAGCTACTTATGTATCTCCGTTCCTGGGACGTCTGGACGACATCTCTGTAAGAGGAACTGACCTGATTGCGGAGATTTCCGAAATTTTCAAGATTGCAGGCATCCAGACAGAGATCATCGCGGCCAGCATCCGTCATCCAATGCATGTGACAGACTGTGCACTGGCAGGAGCTGATATCGCAACGGTTCCATATGCAGTAATCGAAAAGATGACCAAACATCCGCTGACAGATGCAGGAATCGAAAAATTCCAGGCAGATTATAAAGCGGTATTTGGAGAATAATTTTTGGGAGGACATCATGGATAAATTAGAGTTGATGAAAACGGCCAATGAGATCCGCAAAGGCGTGATCACGGCGGTACACAGTGCCAAGTCCGGGCATCCGGGCGGATCTCTTTCAGCGGCTGACATTTACACATATTTATATTTTGAAGAGATGAATATCGATCCAAAGGATCCGAAAAAAGCAGACAGAGACCGGTTTGTACTGTCCAAAGGACACACAGCTCCGGGATATTATTCTGCGCTGGCCCACAGAGGCTTTTTCCCGGTGGAGGATCTTACGACCCTTCGTAAGACGGGCTCCTATCTGCAGGGACATCCGGACATGAAGCATATTCCGGGCGTAGATATGTCCAGCGGATCTCTGGGACAGGGAATCTCCGCTGCTGTCGGGATGGCTATTGCTGCAAAGCTTTCCGGTGACAGCTACAGAGTTTATACACTTCTTGGCGACGGCGAGATCCAGGAGGGGCAGGTCTGGGAGGCGGCAATGCTGGCAGCCCACAGAAAGCTGGACAACCTGGTAGTGATCGTAGATAACAATAATCTGCAGATTGATGGCGCGATTGACGATGTCAATTCTCCGTATCCGATTGATAAGAAGTTTGAGGCGTTTAATTTCCATGTGATCAATATCGACGGCCATGACTTTGATGCTATCGATGCGGCTTTTAAGGAAGCAAGGGAAACCAAGGGTCAGCCGACGGCTATTATCGCAAAGACCGTGAAAGGAAAAGGAGTATCCTTTATGGAGAACCAGGCCTCCTGGCATGGTGCGGCCCCGAATGACGAACAGTATGAGGTGGCTATGGCAGATTTAGAGAAAGTAGGTGAAGCATTATGTCAGAAGTAAAGAAGATCGCAACAAGAGAAAGCTACGGTAATGCTTTAGTAGAACTGGGAAAAGAACACGAGGATCTGGTAGTGCTGGACGCGGACCTGGCGGCAGCTACAAAGACCGGAACCTTTAAGAAGGCGTTCCCGGAACGTCATATTGACTGCGGAATCGCAGAGAGCAACATGATGGGTGTGGCGGCAGGTCTGGCAGCAGCCGGAAAGGTTCCTTTCGCAAGCTCCTTTGCTATGTTTGCGGCAGGACGTGCCTTTGAGCAGGTGAGAAACTCCATCGGCTATCCGCATCTTAATGTAAAGATCGGTGCGACCCATGCAAGTATCTCTGTCGGAGAAGACGGCGCGACTCATCAGTGTAATGAGGATCTGGCGCTGATGCGCACGATCCCGGGCATGGTAGTCATCAACCCGTCTGACGACGTGGAGGCAAAAGCAGCAGTGAAGGCGGCCTACGAGCATGTGGGACCGGTGTATCTGCGGTTTGGACGTGCGGCAGTGCCGGTGATCAATGACAATCCGGATTATAAATTCGAGATCGGGAAATCCATCACCTTAAGAGAAGGAACGGATGTGACTATCATTGCGGCAGGACTTCCGGTGTCTGAGTCTCTGGCGGCGGCCGAGAAGCTGGCGGCAGACGGCATCAGCGCACAGGTGATCAATATGCACACCATCAAGCCTCTGGATGAGGAGGCGGTGATCCAGGCAGCAGAGAAGACCGGAAAGATCGTGACGGTAGAAGAGCACTCCGTTATCGGCGGCCTGGGAAGCGCAGTCTGCGACGTGGTGGCACAGAAGGCTCCCGCAAAGGTACTGAAGATTGGCGTGAACGACGTGTTTGGAGAGTCCGGACCGGCAGCAGAGCTGATCAAGAAGTATGGACTGGACGCAGACAGCATTTACGAAAAAGTAAAAGCGTTTGTATAAGTTAGATAAAAATACTGTGGAAGGAGGAACTTTCACAGTATTTTTTTATCCACTTTTTCAATGGGGACGGGGGATTTTCGAAAATCCCCCGTCCCCATCCGACATTTTCGGACGCACGATTTGGCAAGGGGTAAGAAGGGGCGTCGAACCTGGGACGATCCTGCCGGAAACTTCCCCGGACAGGCTTCACCGAATGGCAAAATACGCAAAATCCATATGCTATCATAACCAAAAATACAAAAAATGAGGTGAGAGTATATGGAAAGACAGCTTCCAAAAAATGTAAGGCAGATCGGGAACGTCAGTGACGAACCGAAGATCTATGTAGAAGATTATGTGGATACTTATCTGAATCAGTTAAAGGACAAGGCAAAGGACGAGCCGGTGGGGATCGCACTGGCAGGAGAAATACTGGTACTGGAAGGGCAGCCCGTAGTGTACATATCCGGGGCTTTCAGGCTGGCGGAAGTAGAGGTTCGGGGGAAGGAAATTTCTCTGAAGGAAGAGACGGTAAAACAAATGGAAACGGACCGGAAAAAGTACTTTCCGGAAACAGAGATCGTGGGCTGGGGCCTGATCGAAGATGGGAAGCCCATGGGAAGGAGCCGGGAGGTAGGACGGATCCACAGCAAATACTTTTCCAAGGATCAGTCTGTCTTCATATGGAAGGATTCCCTGGACGGAGAAGAAGTTTTCTATGCGTTTAAATACGGGGAATTGATGCAGATGGGCGGGCACTATGTGTTCTATGAAAAGAATCCCGCCATGCAGAATTATATGATCAGTACACGAAAAAAGATTGGCGTTACACCCAGTGAAGTGGTTGAGGATCGAGCTGCAAAGGATTTTCGTAGTGTCGTAAGGGAACGGATGGATGCAAAGTCAGATCGTCAGAATTCCCGGCTTATCTATATTACAAGTGCGCTGCTGGTAGTAGTTGTACTGGTGATCGGTGTCTCAACCATGAATAATTATGATAAGATGGAAGCCGTGCAGAGCTCACTGGAATCACTGTCCCAGTCTGTCAATTCACCGGAGAGCCAGACGGAGACCGTGACAGAAGATGAAGGAGATGATGAAGAGGAGGGGGCGGCAGCAAAAGCCCAGGTAGAAACAGGGGAAACAGAAAGTGTCCAGGAGGCATCCGGGGATACTGCTTCGGACTCTTCCGGCGAGGGTGATACAGACGATACGGGAGCCGTCATGACAGCGGACCCGTCAGAGATCGACCTGGATGAAGATGATTATTACGTGGTTCAGAAGGGAGATACATTGGATACCATCAGCATGAAAGTGTACGGAGATGCCGCTCATGTGGACGCGATCTGCAGGATGAACGGACTGTCAGATGGAAATCTGATTTACATTGGACAAAAATTACTGCTTCCATAGTATGGAAATTATGATACAATATATAAGATGCAAATGAAGACCAGCAAAGGTGAGGCAGATGATACACTGGAAAAGGAAGAAATTCCGGGTCCTGGAAAAGGATCAGGATCCGACAGATAAAATTGTAGACCGTATTTTAGGAGAACTCAGGAAAGAAGACCACCCGGAGACGGAGGCCATGGAGGAGGCAAAGCGGCAGAAGCGTAAGCGCTGGAAGAAAACGGGCATCATAGCCGGAAGTATCCTGGCAGTGTCGATCGGGATCTATCTTTTGATCAATCTTCAGACTTATACCAGCGTTCGAACCGTTGACACTTATCCGGTCAGCGGGGCAGCCAGCAACGAGTACAAGCAGTTTGCTGATGGTGTGCTCAAGTACAGCAGAGACGGGATTTCCTATCTGGATCAGAAGGGCAGCGAGGTGTGGAACCAGCCGTACCAGATCCAGAATCCTGTAGTCGATGTGAATGAGACTTCCGGAGCCGTAGCGGATAAGGGCGGAAACGCAATTCTGGTGTTTAATGAAGAAGGGCTGCGGGGAGAGATAGAGACAGACCTTCCGATTGAAAGAATCAGCGTGTCGGAACAGGGCATCGTCAGTGTAATCCTGATTGATGAAAGTTCTTCGCAGATTCTTTGTTATGATGCAGCGGGGAATATTCTGGTAGAGCATAAGACGTCTGTGAACGGGACAGGCTATCCGATGGATGCGGCGTTGTCGCCGGACGGCGAGATCCTGCAGGTGCTGTACCTCTATACACAGGATGGGACGATCACCTCCCGGGTTGCGTACTATAACTTTGGGCAGGAAGGAGAAAGCGAGACAGACCATCAGGTGACGGAGCAGGAATATAAGGATGTGGTGATGGCGGACGGATTTTTCATGAATCAGTCAGTTTCTGCGGCGGTTGGAGACAATATGCTGACTATTTTCCGGGGGAAAAGCGTGCCGGCAGAAGCAGTCAAGGTAGAGATTGACAAAGAAATCAAAAGTGTTTTCCACAGCCAGAAATATATCGGGATGATCCTGAAAAATGAAGGAAAAGAAGGGTATGAGCTCCGGCTTTATAATGACCGGGGGCAGATGGCGATGTCTGAGGATTTTTCCGGCGATTACAGCAATGTTAAGATCTGCGGCAGTCAGGTGATCATGTATGACGGGAAGAACTGCAGCATTTTTACCAGAGGAGGAATCCAGAAATTTGAAGGGGAGATGAACAGCAATATACTGGAAATTTTCCCGGTAGCAGGGGTAAATAAGTACATTGTGATGAACGAGAACGGAATGGAAGTTGTCCGTCTTGTAAAATAAGGAGAGCGTATGAATTGGTTATCAATGTTAATAGGGGCAGTTTTTCTGATCTGTATGATTGTCGGGTTCATGCGTGGCGCCATTAAGATTATTGTATCACTGGCGGCTACAATAGTTACACTGGTGCTGGTATATTTTGCAACACCATTCGTCTCAGATGCGATTGCCAGATATACGCCGCTGGACGACATGATTAAAAGTCAAGTAGTCCAGACGATGGCGAATGCGGCTTCTGCGCAGCTTGGCGGAGAAGAGGAGGGCGGCAGCCTGGATGCCGCCAGTGTGCGGAGAGTCCTGGAGGCGGCAGGTATATCCGAAGATATGCTGGCGCAGTACGGGATAAGTATTGATGATATTGTCAATGGGAACATCAGCAGTGAGGATCTGGCTAAGTTTGGAATATCCGGAGATGTGCTGAACGGACTGCAGGGTGAGGACGGGGCCTCAATGGAGGACATTATCACCAGTGCGGAGATCCCAAGAGACGTACAGATATCTGCTATCGAGGCGGCGGATCTTCCGGACGTGTTTAAGGATCTTTTGACAGAAAACAATAATAGTGAGATGTATCAACGGCTGGGGGCAGAGACCTTTGCACAATATGTGGGGAATTTTCTGTCTGAACTGATCCTGAACATCCTGGCGTTTTTATGCACATTTATCCTGATCACGATCGTAATCCGCGCAATCGTATTTGCACTGGATATCGTATCCAACCTTCCGGTTCTTGGGATCTTAAACCGTCTGGCGGGAGCGGTCATCGGAACCGCAGGAGCGCTGGTGATCGTCTGGACAGTCTTTGTAGTGATCACGCTTCTCTATGTGACCAGCGTTGGGAAAGAATTGTACCACATGATAGAGACAGACGTATTTTTAAATGCATTATATCAACACAATCCGATCATGGGAATTGCCACCATGTTCCGGTAGACATCTGTTTAGAAAAATCTGTAGAAATAACAGAAGAGACATCCGATAGCGGGTGTCTTTTTTTTGCCTGAAAAAAGAGGGTCTTTAACACGTTCTTAACGAGACCTTTTGAAAAGTATGGTAGAAGCAGAAGAGCCTGATCCGTAAAATGTGAATGTATGATTTGTTGAGACCTGTTGAAAATGAGAGAAGACGACACTAAGGGAGGAGAAATACTGTGTCAGAGATTGTATTAAGAAATGTATGCAAAGAGTATGAAAAAGGTAACTTTGCAGTGAAAGATTTTAGTCTGGACATTCACGACCAGGAATTCATTATTTTTGTCGGCCCTTCCGGATGCGGAAAATCGACGACTCTTCGAATGATCGCTGGATTGGAGGATATCAGCGACGGAGAACTGTGGATCGACGATCAGTTATGTAATTATTTCGATCCAAAAGACAGAGGGCTGTCCATGGTATTCCAGAATTATGCGTTATATCCCAATATGACGGTGTATGGAAATCTGGCGTTCGCCTTGAAAGTTCGAAAAGCCTCCAAGAGTGAGATTGATGAGAAAGTGCATAAAGTTGCAAGAATTCTTGAGATCGAGCATCTGCTGGACAGAAAGCCGGCAGCTCTGTCCGGCGGACAAAAACAAAGAGTTGCGATCGGAAGCGCCATTATCCGCAGACCCAAGGCATTTTTGATGGACGAACCGCTTTCTAATCTGGATGCCAAGCTTCGTGCACAGATGCGGATCGAACTTGCAAAATTACATAAAGAACTTGAGACTACGATCATTTATGTAACCCATGATCAGACAGAGGCTATGACGCTGGGAACCAGGATTGTAGTAATGAAAGATGGTGTGGTACAGCAGGTGGAAACTCCGGTAGAACTGTACAATCATCCGGTAAATTTATTTGTGGCAGGGTTTATCGGTTCTCCGTCCATGAATTTCTTCCAGGCTCATGTCACAGAGGAAAATGGCAGGGTGGTCGTTTTTATTGGAAATCCGAAAGATGGAAAGAAAATTTACCTGGAAGGAAGAAGAAGCGAGCTTGCCAGACTCAGAGCCATGGACCAGGATGTGACTCTGGGAATCCGGCCGGAAGATATCCATGAGTACGCGGACGCCGCAGAACTTGGCATCGAAAAAACCACCGTTGGAATGAACGTAACGGTTACGGCAAGAGAAATGTTGGGAGCGGAAGTATTCCTTTATTTCGACGAGCAGAAGAAAACCCATGCGGTACGCCTTCATCCGAAGAACCAGACGATGACCGGAGAAAAGATCGATCTTTACTTTGATCCAAAGAAAATCCATCTGTTTGATCAAAATACCGAAGAAAGCATATTTTACAGAGAGGAGACGGTGTAATGAACGCAGTGAAAAAAAGTAAATGGAATGCATCCCCATACTTTTATCTAGTGCCATGTATGCTGGTATTTGCAGTTTTCCTTTTTTATCCCTTTTTTAAAACTATATTTCTGAGTCTGTTTCTGACAGACAAGATGGGACAGGCAAAAGTATTTGTAGGAATGCAGAACTATATTGATCTGTTGACGAGCGAATCTTTCCGCAACAGTCTGAAAGTGACCCTGATCTTTGTAGTGATCGTTGTGGTTGGCGGAATGCTTTTGGGCCTGATCGCCGCAGTGCTTTGTAATAAAGCGTTTCCAGGGATCCGCTTTTTCAGTACCTCTTATGCACTGCCAATGGCAATTGCCTCCAGTTCTGCAGCTATGATTTTTGAGATCATGCTGCATCCTACAGTAGGTATCGTCAATAAGATGCTGGGGCTGGATATTAACTGGCTGAACAATCCGGATACGGCGTTGTATTGCGTAGCGATCCTGACGGCCTGGCTGAACAGTGGAATTAACTTTCTGTATTTTTCAGCCGGACTTGGAAATATTGACGAAACCATCTATGAGAGAGCGTCTGTGGACGGAGTGGGAAGTATTCAGAAATTTTTCAGTCTGACCCTGCCGGGGCTTTCGCCGATCATGTTCTATACACTGGTCGTAAACATTATCCAGGCGTTCCAGTCTTTCGGACAGATCAAGATCCTGACAGAAGGAGGACCGGATGAGGCGACGAATGTTATCGTGTACTCGATCTACCGTGACGCCTTTTTCAACTATCGGTTCGGAAGCGCGGCAGCTCAGTCCGTGATCCTGTTTATTATCGTTATGTTGATTACTCTTGTGATGTTCCGTATTGAGAAGAAAGGAGTAAGTTATTAATGAGCCAGACAGATACCATGGCTGCAGGCAGCCAGAGAATCATCAGCAGAGAAGAACTTCTGCAATTAAAGAAAGAGATGAATGCCAGGGCGCTTACCAGAAGAAGGGTGAGGACAGGAACCCTCCTTGTTGCCAATATTATTATGGCGGTTGTGATTCTGCTTCCACTGTTATATGCGATCAGTATCGCATTCATGCCTTCGGGAGAACTGTTTACTACAGATCTGAACCTGTTCCCGAAAAATCCGACGATCCAGAATTTTGTAGATGCATTTACAAATGTACCGCTGCTTAAATTTATTTTGAACTCATTTATTATGGCGGGATGCATCACGATCGGGCAGATCATCACCTGTTCTCTTGCGGCATTTGCGTTTTCTTTCCTGGAATTTAAGGGAAAAGGGCTCCTTTTCATGGTGGTAATGGCTACGATGATGGTTCCGGGAGAAGCGACTATCATTTCCAACTATCTGACAGTTGGAAATCTGGGAATGCTGGATACTTATCCGGTATTGATCATACCATACCTGACGTCAGCAATGGGAATCTTCCTGTTCCGTCAGTTTTATATGACATTTCCGATATCCTTATATGAATCAGCAAAGCTGGACGGATGCGGAAACTTGAGATTCATCGTGAAAATCCTGATCCCGCTGACAAAATCGGCGATCGGAGCCATGGCAGTATACACCTTTATCAATGCATGGAATATGTATATGTGGCCTCTGCTCGTTACAGGATCCAATGACATGAGAACCGTTCAGATCGGTATCAGTATGCTGAACAGTGTGGATTCTCAGTCCATCACGATGATGATCGCAGGTGTGGTAATGATTATCATCCCGTCAATATCAATCTTTATTGTGGGACAGAAACAGCTGATCCGGGGTATGTTCTCCGGTGCGGTAAAAGGTTAAAGTTTATTCAGGAAAAAGGAGAAAAACATGAAGAAAAGAATTGTTTCAGTATTATTGACAACAGCACTGACCGCCAGTCTGCTTGCAGGCTGCGGCGGAAAAAGCCTTGAGGACCAGAGCGGTACTCAGGAGGGAGGAGACGCTGCAGCTGCAGAAGCTGTGGAGATGGCTGCCGCAGAAGACGTGGACGGTACAGAGATTACTTTCTGGCACTCCATGGGAGGAGTAAACGGCGAGGCGATCGATGAACTGGTAAGCCGTTTCAATGAAGAAAATGAATATGGGATCACGGTTGTATCAGAATTCCAGGGTGAATATGACGACGCGCTGAATAAATTAAAGAGCGCACAGATCGGCAATATGGGTGCAGATCTGGTACAGGTATATGAGATTGGGACCAGATTTATGATCGATTCCGGCTGGATCGTTCCCATGCAGCAGATGATTGACGAGGACGGTTATGATCTGTCTCAGATCGAGCCGAACCTTGCGGCATATTATACCATTGATGATCAGCTTTTCTCCATGCCGTTTAATTCTTCTACACCGCTGATGTACTATAATAAAGATATGTTTGACAAAGCGGGTATTACAGAGGTTCCCACCAGCCTGGAAGGGATCGAGGCCATTGGAGACCAGCTGTTAAATGAAGGCGGAGCCGGAGAAGTTATGTCTCTGTCTATCTACGGATGGTTCTTTGAACAGTTCCTTGGAAAGCAGGGTCTGGATTATGCAAATAACGGAAACGGAAGAGAAGAGGCTGCAACAGCAGTAGCTTTTGACGAGAATGGCGGAGCAAAGAATATTCTGGATGCGTGGAAGTCTCTGAACGATAAAGGATATGCGCCGATCATAGGTAAGGGCGGAGATGCCGGACTGGCAGATTTTTCCTCTGGAAAATCAGCGATCACACTTGGATCTACCGCTTCTCTGAAGCAGATCCTTCAGGATGTAAATGGAAAATTTGAAGTGGGAACTGCATATTTCCCGTCTGTGAAAGATAGTGACGAGGGCGGCGTTTCCATTGGAGGAGCTTCTCTGTGGGCATTAAACAATCAGGATCCTAAGAAATTGAGAGCAACCTGGGAATTTGTAAAATTCCTGGTATCTCCGGAATCACAGGCATACTGGAACGCTCAGACCGGATACTTCCCGGTAACGGTAGCGGCTCAGGAAGAGCAGGGATTTAAAGATAATATCGCACAGTATCCACAGTTCCAGACTGCTATCGATCAGCTGCATGATTCTTCACCGGAATATGTGGGCGCGCTTCTGAGTGTATTTTCTGAGGCAAGAGCAACGGTAGAATCCGAGATCGAGAGTATGCTTAACGGAAACGAGACTTCAGATGAGGCAGTTGCCAATATGGCAGAAACTATTAACAGTTCTATCGAAGAATACAGTCTGGTAAATGAATAAAAGATATTGTAGGATATCTTTAGACATAAGAATAAAAATCGGGGGAGCCGCCGCAATAAAATGTGGCGGCACTCTTTGCATAACAGGGAATCAGGAGGAAAAGGAAACACAATGACGAAAGTATTTGCGCACAGGGGCGCCAGCGGTTATGCGCCGGAGAATACACTTCCTGCTTTTGCACTGGCAGAAGAGCAGGGGGCTGACGGTGTGGAACTGGACGTGCAGCTGACCCGGGACGGACAGGTGGTTGTGATCCATGATGAAAAGATCAATCGTACTTCGGATGGAGAAGGGTTCGTTAGAGATTATACGTTAGAAGAGTTGAAAGCATTTTCCTTTCATGCACAGATGGAGGAGTACCGGGGGGTAAAGATTCCGACGCTGGAAGAAGTGCTTAAGACTCTGAAACCGGGAAAGATGCAGGTGAATATTGAATTGAAAACCGGGATTTTCAGGTATCCGGAGATTGAGAAAAAGACGATCGATATTGTCCGCCGGATGGGAATGGAGAACCGGGTGATCTATTCTTCTTTTAATCATTATAGTATACAGGAGATTCTAAAGTTAAATCCCCTGGCAGAGACGGCTTATCTGTTCAGCGATGTGATACTTCATATGGAAGATTACGGGAAGAAGACCGGGGTACAGGGACTGCATCCGGCGGTTTATCATCTGTATATGCCGGAACTTCTTGAGGATTACAAAAAAAGCGGGTTAAAGATCCGGGTATGGACGGTAAACCGAAAAGAAGATATGAAGAAATTTATAGAAAATGATCTGGAAGCTGTGATCACAAATTATCCGGACCTGGCGCTGGAAGTCAGAAAGCAGGTGGAAGATGTCTGGAGATAAAAGACTGATGAAAAAGCGGCTGTTTCTTCTGGATATTGACGGAACCGTATGTATCGGGCAGCGGCTGATCGGAGGCACCAGAAAATTTCTGGAAGCCATTCGGGATCTGGGGGGACAGTTTGTATTTATAACCAATAATTCCACCCGCAGTATTGATGATTATATCCTTTCTTTTCAGAAACTGGGGATTATGACAGATCATACGAATTTTATTACGGCCTCTTTTGCAACTGTGCAATATCTGAAGAAACATTATGATGGGAAATTAATCTATGTATTGGGCACAAAGTCGTTTCTCCGCGAGTTGAAGAAAAACCATATCCGCGTAACGATAGACTGCATGGATCCGGACATTGCCTGTGTTCTGGTGTCTTATGATAATCAGCTGAACTATGAAAAACTGGAAGATACCTGCAGGATCTTAAGTACGCGGGAAGTGGATTATCTGGCTACCAATCAGGATTATGTCTGTCCGATAGAGTTCGGATATGTACCGGACTGCGGAGCAATCTGTGAAATGATTGGACATGCGGTGAAAAAAGCGCCAAAATACATGGGTAAACCGGGAACGGCTATGGTGGAGTATGCGTTAAAGCTGAATCATTTCTCACGGGAAGAGACATTGATCGTAGGGGACCGTTTGTATACGGATATCCTGTGCGGGCATAAATCCGGTGTTGATACGGCTCTGGTGCTGACCGGAGAGGCTACCAGGGAAGAGGGGGAAGCCTGCGAGTATGGCCCGGATTACATTTTTTCATCTGTGGAGGAACTGTACCAGGAATGGAGCGGGGAAATGCCAGAAACTCTTTGAAAAAGATAGCTGTTATAATTTGTTATCAGATATCCAAATGTCTTTAGACAAATTGACGAGAATATGCATATAAAAAAGAGAAAAATTGTGTAAAAAAGGGAGGGATGGGAGGACTCAGACAAGACAGGTTGAAATATAAAGTGTTGACAAGAGGACATGGAAAGCGGACATCTTACCATTTGGCAGTAAATAGACAGATGCTATAATCGGACTATGCATAAACGGTATGAATAATTATTCTACAAGTTTTCAGTGAATGGAGGAACAATTATGAAAATGAAAAGAGTTCTCGCATGTCTTTTGGCAACAGCGATGGGCGCATCTCTTGCAGCGTGCGGCAGCAGCGGCAGTGATGAAGGCAGCAGTGGCGGAAGTACAGAGCTCACCAGTTCTGACGAGCCGTTAACAGTAGCGATCTGGGACAGCAAACAGGAGCCTGGACTTCGTGAGATCATGGATGACTTTACGGAAGAAACAGGAATTGAAGTAGATATCCAGATCACACCATGGAGTGATTACTGGACCATGCTGGAAGCAGCGACTACAGGAGGGTCCATGCCAGATGTCTTCTGGATGCATTCCGACCAGATCGGGACATATGCAGAGTATGATGACATTTTGCTGAACCTGTCCGACCTGATTGAAGAAAGCGATAAGATCGACCTGTCAAAATATCCGGAAGCTTTGGTAAGCACATATCAGAATGATGACGGAGACCAGCTGGCGATTCCGAAGGATGTGGATACCTGTGCAGTATGGTACAACAAGACAATGTTTGATGAAGCCGGCATTCCATATCCGGAAGCAGGATGGACCTGGGATGATTTCCGAGAGACAGCAAAGAAGCTGACAAAAGCAGATGGAAGCCAGTATGGAACAGCAATCAAACCGGGATCTTATCAGGAATCCTGGTACAGCACCATCTATGCATATGGCGGAGAGGTGTTAAGCGAGGATAAGACAAAATCTGGTTTTGATGATCCGAAAACCATTGAGGGAATGCAGGTGATCGAAGGAATTATCCAGGATGGATCCATGCCGGATTACAGCGTAGTATCAGAAAATGAAACAACAGCGTTGATGGAAAACGGAACAGTTGCTATGACATTCCAGGGATCCTGGTCTTTGGCAGAACTTGCCGGAAACGAGTATGTACAGCAGAACTGTGATGTGGCTCCACTTCCAGAAGGACCGGAAGGAACAAAATCTATTTATAACGGTCTTGGATGGGCAGCCTCCGCACAGGGAGACAATACTGAAGGTGCATGGAAGCTGATCGAATACCTGGGATCCGAAGAAGCGCAGAAGAAACAGGCAGACCTGGGAGTTACAATGTCCGCATACGAAGGAATGTCAGAAGGATGGGCAGCTTCTAATCCGCAGTTCAATCTGCAGGTATACCTGGATATGATGGAAGATGCACAGCCGTATCCAAGCTCTAAGAATACGCAGGTTTGGTTCCAGATGATGCAGGATAAAATGGTAGATGCGTTCAGCGGAGAGAAATCGATGGAAGAGGTTTGCAAAGATATTGCCGTAGAAATGAATAATTTCCTTGCGGAAGAACAGTAGGAAATGAAGGGGCTATCGGGAAATAGATAGTCCCACACAGGGGCAGGTGTGGGATTATCTATTTCCCGACAGCCCTATCTTTTTTTTGACAATGTTCTGAAGAAACTAGGGCATGATATATCCATCTTCTGGATGGTGAAAGGGGTTTGGCACATTGATGGTGAGAAGCCGGGCGGTTTTGTTGGTCTGGTTCATCCAATTATGCGTTTCGTTGGAATGGATCTGAATGCTGTCGCCGGGATAGAGCGTGTACTGGGAGGCGTTCAGGTGGAGTGTTACGACTCCTTCCAGGATATAAATGAACTCTTCTCCGGTGTGGCTGTACATTTCCAGATTTTCCTCATCAGCATTTGCGAAGGGAAGAAGGGTAAAAATGCGGGGAAGAAAATTAAATGCCGTGACATCCTGGCTTAAAATGCTCTGGATGATCTGCGGGCTGACAGGCGTAGCCGGCAGGGAAAAACTGTGTATGACAGGATCCGCATCCGGCGCGGCAGCAGACTCTTCAAAAAAGCTACCCAGACTGACACCCAGGACGTTCGCAACATTTTCCAGAGTGTCGATCGCAATAGAAGACAGCCCCCGTTCCATCTGTGAAAGAAATCCGATAGATAGATTTGTCATTTCGCTTAATTGTTTTAAGGTAAGGTTTTGCGCAGTCCGCAAAGCCTTAATTTTTTCTCCGATGGCAACATTTTGACTCATATGAAAATCTCCCGTTTTTAATTATCAGTATAGTGAATTCCGGTGAATGCGTCAACTGGAAACAAGAAAAAATGATATTTCATATTTATGAAAAATAAAATCTGAAATTTTAGAATATTAAATTTTTAACAGGATTGTCAAAGAATAAATTCAAATATTTGTGAAAAATATTCATAAATATGAAAAAAATTATTGACTGGAAGGAGGGACATGGTATAATGTAGACAGAAACTAGAACGCAGTCTATTGAAAATTTCATAATTATGAACAAAAGAAAGGGGAATATTATGAAAGCCAAAAAGATGTTTCGGACGATCGACACCCATACCTGTGGAGAACCGACGCGTACAGTGATCGGAGGGATCCCTCCGATCCCGGGGAAAACAATGGAAGAAAAAATGGTATATATGTCCGAAAGAGAAGATTGGATCCGTAAGCTTTTGACATACGAACCACGGGGCAATGATGTGATGTCGGGGACGATCATTACGGAACCATGCAGAACCGAAGCGGATTTCGGTGTGCTGTACTTTGAGGTGGGCGGCTGGATGCCTATGTGCGGCCATGACACGATTGGAGTGGGAACGGCGCTTCTGGAGAGCGGGATGGTAGAAGCGAAGGAACCGTATACCTATGTGACACTGGATACGGCTGCCGGCCTGGTCCGTCTTAAGATTGAAGTGAAAGACGGAACCGCCAAGAGCGTGACCTTCGTAAATGCCCCGGCGTTTGTACTGAAAAAAGATGCGTGGGTCGAGACCGGGAGGTATGGAACCCTGAAGCTGGATATTGCATTTGGCGGAAATATTTATGCCATACTTCCAGCGTCTGTCGTAGGGCTTAGGATCACGCCGGAAGAATCTTCACGGTTAATAGAGGCTGGGAATTATATTAAAAAGTATATTAATGAGCAGATCCCGGTCTGTCATCCCCAGATCCCTTTTGAAAACCATGTGACTCATGTTGAATTTTACGAGCCGACAGACCGGGAGGATAAAGCAGTGAAAAATGCGGTGATCATACCGCCCGGGGCGGTGGACCGGTCGCCGTGTGGCACAGGGACATCGGCTAAGCTTTCGGTACTGGCGGCAAAAGAAAAAATCAAAAAAGGCGAGAGTTTTGTACATCTGAGTATCCTTGGCGGACATTTTGACTGCAGATATCTGGATGATACAGAAGTGGAAGGAATACCGGCTGTGATACCGGAAGTGACGGGAAGAGCCTGGGTAACAGGGATCCACACGTTTTTGCTGGATCCGGAGGATATATTTCAAGAAGGATATCAATTGGCATAAAAAAGAAAGAAGGAGTGTTGAAATGGAATCAATGAGAGTATTGCATCATCCGATCCTGGGCGAGCTGGATCAGAGCGGATTCGTGGAAATTACAGTGGACGGTCGAAAGATGCAGGCGAAAAAAGGAGAGACTATTGCCGCTGCACTGCTTGCAAACGGAATCAGAATCCACAGATATACAACGAAGAAACACGAACCCAGGGGAATCTATTGCGGCATCGGCCAATGTACAGATTGTGTCATGACGGTAAATGGGAATCCCAACGTCCGGACCTGTATTACGCCTGTGGAAGAGGGAATGGTGGTTGAGACGCAAGAAGGATTCGGAAAGAGAGGCGCTGTGAAATGAAAAGAGAAGTCGTGATCATAGGAGGAGGGCCGGCAGGGCTGGCTGCTGCTATCGAGGCAAAAAAAGACGGGTGTGACGTGCTCCTGATAGATGAAAACAGGAAGGCCGGGGGCCAGCTGTTTAAACAGCTGCATAAATTTTTCGGCTCCAGTGCTCACAGAGCCGGGGTCAGAGGGATCGATATTGGGAAAGAGCTGCTGGAAGAATCTGAAAAGATCCAGGTAGACGTATGGCTGAACAGTCCGTGCATCGGGATATTCCCGGATAAAAGGGCGGTAGTCCTGCGGGATGGAAAAACGGAGATCGTAGAAGCTGAAAAACTTCTTCTGTGCACAGGGGGAGCAGAAAATCCGCTCCGTTTTCCGGGCTGGACGCTTCCGGGGGTTATGGGAGCCGGAGCGGCACAGACTATGGTAAACGTGCAGCGAGTCCTTCCGGGGAAAAGGATCCTGATGGTAGGATCCGGAAACGTAGGAGTGATCGTGGCGTATCAGCTTTTGCAGGCAGGGGCAGACGTGGTCGGTATTGTAGAAGGAATGCCGAGGATCGGAGCCTATGGTGTACATGCGGCGAAGATCCGCCGTGCGGGCATCCCGTTTTATCTGGGGTATACGATTGCAGAGGCAAGAGGCAAAGACCATGTAGAAAAAGCGGTGATCGCGAAATTTGAGAACGGCCAGATCGTGAAAGGAACAGAATTAGAGACTCAGGTAGACGCTGTCTGTATCGCCGTGGGGCTCAGGCCGCTGTCGGAACTGGCCCAGATGGCGGGAGTCCATCATGAATTTATCCCGGAACTGGGCGGATGGATGCCGATACATAACGCGGACATGGAGACAAGCGTGCCGGGAATCTATGTGGCCGGAGATACGGCAGGCGTGGAAGAAGCCAGCACGGCAATGGATGAGGGCAGGCTTGCTGCTGCGGCCGCTGCCGCGGCGCTGGGACATTTGACAAAGGAACAGGCCGATGAAAGAAAAGCACAGATAAAAGGACGGCTGGATTCTTTGCGCCAGGGACCTTTTGGAGAACGAAGAATGGCGGCAAAAGAGCGAGTGGTCAAGAAGGGAGCATAAAAATGGAAAAAGGAATTATTTACGATGGTTATCCGTCGATGGAAGAAATCCGGCAGGCAAACGGCTGGCCGGATGAGGAACGGTTTGCAAAAGGGCCGGTGGCAGTGATCGAATGCGTACAGCAGATTCCCTGCAATCCGTGTGAAAGGGCGTGTCCGTTTCATGCTATTCATATCGGAGAACCGATCACGAATACGCCCCAGGTAGACAGAAGTAAATGTATCGGCTGCGGGATGTGTGTGGCGGCCTGTCCTGGACTTGCAATCTTCCTGGTAGATAAAAGCTATTCAGACACAGAGGCGAAGGTCAGCTTCCCGTTTGAATATGAGCCGCTTCCAAAGGAAGGGGACGAAGTAAAGGCACTCTCCCGGGGAGGGGAATATGTCTGCCAGGGCAGGGTAGTTAAAGTAATGACACCGGCAAAAAATGACCATACTCCAGTCATTACACTTGCTGTTCCAAAGGAATATGCAGATACGGTGCGGACGATGGAAAGACTCCGGCTGCCCGAAGAGCAGGAAGGATTTCAGCCGGTGGAGCCGGAAGGTGTCCTGGATGACGATGTGATCGTCTGCCGGTGTGAAGAAATCACCGCCGGGGAAATTAGAAAGGCGATCCGGAAGTACCATGCAACGACAGTTACAGAGGTAAAACGGCGTGTCAGGGCCGGCATGGGCCTGTGCCAGGGGCGTACCTGCGGAAAACTGGTCAGCCGTATTCTTGCAGAAGAAACGGGAAAACAGACGAGTGAGATCAAAGGAAGCACGGATCGTCCGCCAGTCCGGCCGGTAACATTTGGAGAGCTCGAGAAGGGGCAGGAAGGAGGAGAAGATGAGTAAAGCATTTGATGTAGCAGTGATCGGAGCGGGATCCATTGGGACGTCTGTGGCCTATTTCAATGCGAAAAAGGGCGCTTCCGTAGTCCTGATCGATGCCGGTGACATTGCGGAATCTACCAGCAGCCGCAGTGATGGAAATATTTTAGTCTGTGATAAACAGCCCGGCTTTGACGCTATTTTTGCAAAAGCGAGCCAGGACATGTTTGAGGGACTGAGCAAAGAACTGGACTATGATTTTGAATGGCGGCAGAGAGGAAGCCTCTTCCTGACAGAGACGGAGGAAGAGTTTCAGACAGCGTCAGAGTTTTGCGAGAAAATGAAGAAGTGCGGAATACAGATGCGCATGATGGACAATAAAGAAGTACAGGACGACGAACCGTATCTGGCAAAAGACATCTACGGAGGGCTGGAGACGATCTCGGACGGTTCCGTATATCCGATTGGCCTGGCCTACGGGTTTGCGCTCGGGGCAGAGAAAAAGGGCGCAGTGCTGTCCCTGCACAATCGAGTTTCCAATATCTATAAAGAAGAAAGAAAAGGAAGATATATCTACATGGTTATGGTGGTTCTTGTCGCCATTGTACTTTATGCAATGGTACAAATCAATGCGCTTGATGATAGAAAAAATGAAGTGAAACTATTAAAACTTTATGGACTAAATGATAAGGATATTCATTCATTAGTTAATGAAAATGGCTTTGTTCAATTATTATTGTCACTTGTATTAGGTATACCGGGCTTCTTTATCGCAAGAAAGATGGGATTTTTTGCAGTCAATGATCAAAGTTTAATCATCAGTTTATTACTTTTCTTGGGTATTCAAATAGCTGTTTCTATCATTATTTACATCTTGTATTTATTCTACAGTAAGTATTTTGTTAGGAAGGTGAAACTATGATTGAAATGAAACATATCAATTTATCTTTTAAAGATAAAGCTTTATTTGTTGATCAAGAAATTAAAATTGATTCAGGAAAAATTACATTGATTACAGGAGAGAGTGGCTCGGGTAAATCGACTCTATTATTTGAACTTGCACGACTTACAGATTATGCAGATAAGGAATATATTTATGAAAATGAAAAAATGTCTGATTTAGATGAAGAATCATTTAGAAGAAAAATCGCATTTGTTTTTCAAGACTGTCGACTTTTTAATGATCTATCAGTCATTCAAAATATTGAATTCTTTAGTCAATTAGGAGAAGTTGAATTTAAGAAAGACAAAATGATGAATTTGTTAGATGAACTTGATTTAAATATTGATTTAAATGGTGAAGTAAAAGTTTTATCAGGAGGACAAAAACAAAGATTGTTGATTTTATGCTGTATGATGAAAGAACCTGAAATCATTTTTTTGGATGAACCGACAGCGTATTTAGATGATGAAAATAGAAGACGTATGAGAAAAATTATTTATGACTTATGCTATAAATATCATAAGACAGTTGTCATTGCTTCTCATGATTTAGATATGTTAGATATTGCAGATAAACACTATCATATTGAAAGTCAAAAAATTCTATTAAAGAAAAATACCATTAAAGAAAATAAGAATTTAATTGCAAGAAAAACAATTCAAACATTTCCACTTAATTATTATTTACATGCACAAAAATCAAATAAAGTACATTATAAAAGAAATATCATCATTTCCTTTTTGATGATCATTATGTCCTATATGATGTGTTTTCAAGCCTATTATCAAAAAGAAA
>OGQQ01000293.1_pt1 | contig 52688 bp, 76 predicted proteins | sample 1553281 | NCBI WGS metagenome assembly OGQQ01 (sample SAMEA2579937, study PRJEB22360) | human gut metagenome | biome: human gut; feature: human-associated habitat; material: faeces | place: Denmark | collected 2008/2010 | reverse complement strand
TAGAGCACTTGACTTTTAATCAAGTTGTCCGGGGTTCGAATCCCCGCACGCTCAGGTCAAAATGAGGCGGAAATCCTTTGGAATAGAGGGTTTCCGCTATTTTTATGCCAGTCTCAAAGTGTATGAGAGCAGAGTAAAATGATACTGCGTAAATGTCTCGTTTTCGTCTCATACGCACCAGATGTCTCAATTTCGTCTCAGAATTTATGCAATCCTTTGACCTTCCGAGTCAGTCATAGTATAATATCAGAAAATAAGACGTAAATATATCGTTAAAACAAAAGACAATCTGTTTATATCTGAAAAAAGGAGAAATAATATGACCGAAAAGAGAAAACTGTGCGAGGAGGTTTCGTTTAATATTTTTAAAGGAGAGCGGGAGCATTTCCATAATAAAGAGAGTGTCTGCCTGCTCTATGTCCTGTCAGGGACGGTTGTTGTAAAATATGGCAGGGAGTGCAGTACGTTTACTATGGGAGGTTTATTGGTGACAAATCCTCTGGAGTGGTATTCGTGTGATGGGCGGGAAGGTACCTTTCTTACATTGCGGATTCCTTCGGAATATCTGCGAAACGCAGGGGTTGAACAATGCGGGAAAATTTTCTGCTGTGTAAAGGACGATTTTCCCGGAGTTAAACGTGAATTTGAAGAGATACGGACAGTCCTTGCAAATCTCTGGAAAGTTTGTTTTGGCAGTGCGCCGGGAATAAAAACAGTTCTTTTGGAGAATGTTCTGAGGCTTTTTTCACTTTTGAAGGAACATTTTATCAGTGATATAGGCTTGGATATATTTTGCTTTGATACACAGAGTGCGCAGTATCGCTTAAGCCGTGCCATTGACTACATTTTCAGTCATTGGCAGGAAGATATCTGCATAAATGACATTGCGGGACATGTATATTTATCCTCTAATTATCTGTCGAGATTATGGAACAGATATACGGACTCCACTCTCATGGAATATATTTATGATATTCGCCTGGATAATGTGGAAAAACAGCTGCACGGAACAAAAAATATTACGGAAATTGCCTCTTTTTGTGGATTCAAAAACACCGGTATGATGAACAAAAAATTTCTTCAGCAATTTGGAAGAACTCCGAAACAGTACAGGGAAAGACTGCGCCAGCATACGGAACAGACGTTAAATCTGTTCCAGGCAGATGGACCAGATTTGACTGCGCTGCTTTTGCACGCAGATATTGCAGAACATACCAGGGGACATGCTGTTGAAGAAAAGATTTTGCATATCGATGAAAATTTTCTGGGGGGGGGGTAGAACTTAGGCATACATGGCGAAGGCTTGTAAACATCGGCTATGCAAGGGATGGACTGGTGGAATTGGTGCAGGAGCAGCTCTGCCGTGCACAGAAGGAGATTGGATTTGAATATGTCCGCTTCCACGGCATTTTTGACGATGACATGCATGTCTACTGTGAAAATGAAAATGGAGAGCTGCAGCCAAATTATATTTTTACAGATTTGCTGCTGGACTTTCTTCTGTCTATCGGGTTGAAACCGTTTATCGAGTTTGGGTATGTACCGAGAGCTCTCACAACGCGCCCTGTGCGTGTGCTGGAAAGAGAGACCTACTTCTCTAAAGTAAATGACCCGGATAAATGGAGACGATTGATATCACTGTTTTTGTATCATCTGATTCAGAGATATGGAAAAGAAGAAGTACTGAAATGGCGCTTTACTGTGGGAGGTGGAGAGTTAAAGCTTCAGGGATACCTTACTTCTGAGGAGTACATGGCACACTATGTTTCCAGTTTTGCGGCGGTGAAATCCGTTTGTCCAAAGTTGCAATTCGGCGGGTTCGGAGGACACTCCAGCATGATTCAGGATGTGGATGAGTTCAGAGAGTTTGTGGAGTATTGTATAGAGAAGGACTGTGTGCCGGATTTTTTCTGTATCCAGAATTTCCCTGTGAATTACATAAAAAAGGGGAATATAGCCAATCCGGTACTTTTGCAGAAGCTGTCGCCGGTTACTATTAGCGGGGATGTTCATTACAGTACGCATCTGCTACAGAAGGCGGAAAGGATTCTAAAGGAATATCATCTCTCGGACCGGAAAATATGGTTTGAGGAGTGGAATTCGTCCATCTGGCAGAGAGATATCGCCAACGACATTTGCTATAAATCCGCCTGGCTCGTGAAAGATATCTGCGAAAATTATGACAGAGCAGAAGCCTTTGGCTACTGGCTGCTCACGGATTTTATTGAAGAGAGGCTGCCCCATGAAGGGATGACCTACTTCGGGGGCAGCAGCCTGCTCACTTATAACGGAATCCCCAAAGCAGGGTGGAATGCGCTGCGTCTCCTAAGAAAATTGGGTGATGTCTGCATAGATTCAGGCGACGGATATTATGTCACACGAAAAGGAACGTCGATACAGATTTTGCTCTATCACTATGTACATTATAATGATATGTACCGCTTTTGTAATCAGAGCCCCATCAGCATTGACAGAGCATATGATATATTTTTGAGCAGAGCGGACAGGCGATATCACATTATTGTTCATAAGAAGAGTGAGACTGCTTGTCGGGTGAGAAAATATACAGTTGACCGGGAAAAAGGTTCATCCTTTGACTGCTGGGTGAAAATGGGGAAGCCGCGGTATATGGCACAGACGGAAGTAGAGTATTTAAAGTCAGCCTCCATGTACGGATTGGAAGTGAAAGAGTGTCCTGGCGGAGAGGAGATTGTTTTGGATGTCCTTTTGTCAGCCCATGAGGTAGTGCTGTATGAACTGATTTTCTCATAGACATAGATAAGATAAGTTTGCTGTGCAAATGAGAAGTGTGGGGAGGCTGTATGCATAAGAAGGCGGGACTGCCGCAAAAGACATCTTGCAGCAGCCCCAGGAAAGTATGCACGAAAGGGTATATTGTAATATGTTCCCCTCGGGATGGCGGGATTTGCCCGACAAAGTTTGAAAAAAGTCGGGTTATTCGTAATCTTCTACATTGTCAATGGTGACAGGCTCAAAAGGAACCCACATAACATTAGAATATTCAGAGTCTACAGAATAGTCTGTTCCGGCGTTGAGCTCATTTCCTTCCAGCAGATTGATGGCTGCGGAGAGAGCGCCTTTTCCCTGGCCGGCGGCATCCTGGAAGACGGTCATTTTCATAGTGCCGTCTTTTATACAGGCACGCGCATCGTTGTCTGCATTGATGCCGACGATTGGAATGGCGGATGGGTCAATCCCTGCGGAGATACATGCTTCAACTGCGCCGCACGCCATTGTATCTCCGTTGGAAATGATACAGTTGTAGTCAGCAGTATTCAGAAGGGGAGAGATTTTGGTGATAGCGGTCTCTCTGTCCCACTGGCATGCCAGTTCTACCACTACTTCTACGGTCAGTCCGCTGTCAATGAGTGCCTGCTTTACGGATTCGGTTCTTTTGGTGGTGTTTTCAGCTCCCAACGGACCTAAGAGCATGATGGGTTTGACAACATCAATGTTCTGCTCCTTGAAATACTGTGCCAGGTATTCGCCCTGATAGTATCCCGCTTCCTCCTCCTTGGAGCCTACATAGGCGGTGTTTTCGGTCAGATAGCCTAAATCATCCGGCGCGCGGTTGACAAATACAACAGGCATATCCCCTGCTGCATCCGTGATGGTAGGAATAGTCTCGCTGTCAATCGGGAAGACAACGACTGCGTCTTCTCCCGCATTTTTGGCGGTCTCCACGAACTGCAGCAGTTTTCCGGTATCGTTTGCCGCATCCTGCATGGAAAGATTGACACCGAGCTCATCGGCGCGCTCCTGCATGCCGTCTGCGAGCGTGTTGGTAAATTCATCGCGATTGTTGAGTACAAATGTGATACTGTAGTTCTTATCGTCCTTTGAGGCAGCAGTGTCATCGCCTCCGCCGCTGCCGCAGCCGGTAAAGAGCAGAGAGCCTGAAAGCAGCATCGCCAAAACAATAGATTTCTTTTTCATTCTGATATATCCTCCTTTGTGTATGTGTTGTGTATCCTTACGAATCCAGTGATTCCAGGATAGCTTTCGTTTTTAAGTATCCTTCACGTATAAAGGTTTCCGGGTCCGCATTTTCAAAAATAGGATTGAATAATTCCACAGAGGCGGGGCCGGTATAGCCGGCTTCCTGCAGAAGGCGGCAGAATTTTTTCAGAGGAATGACCCCGTCTCCCGGATACAGACGATGCTGCTCCGGCTCCATCTGCTCTACCGGAACATCCATGGCATCGTTTATATGGAAAACATAGATTTTCCCCTCCGGGATTTCGCGCAGCGTATCCATATCCTCAAGTCGGTCATAGCAAAACAGATTCATGGCGTCTAAAGTCAGCCCCACATTGTCGCGATTGACAGCTTTTATAATTTCGGCTGCCTCATGGATTGTCCTAACACACCATCTGCGGTTCCCGATAGGCTCGAAGGCAAGCTTTGCTCCGTAGGGAGCGGCGATATCCGAAAGTTCCCGCAGAACCTTGACGGAATCAGCGGAAATCTCGGAGAAAGTCTTTTTCAATAATCGCTCATCCTCGGTCGGTACGACGACAATATACGGATTATCCAGTTCCCTGCACATTTTGCAGGCGAATAGAAAGCGTTTCAAAATCGCGTTCCACTGCTCCTGTGTGCAGAAATTGATGTTGTCAACCGAATTAAGAGCCAGAGGCTGTAAATCATTTTTGGTGAGGAGACTTTTCAATTCAGCGGAAGTATGTGTTTCCAGATATTCCTGGAGGTACTCAATACGAATCTCTATACTGCTGTATCCGTATTTTTTACATAGCTCGATATCTTTTATCAGGCTTGAATAGTTCAAAGTCTCGTTATAGCAGATTTTCATAACGGTACTCCTTAGCTGTTTTTTGTCTGCTGCAGCATAATTAAAAAATGATAGTTCAGAGATTCTCTTTGATATGGAAATTATAGCGTACGCTTTGAAGATGTGATATTCGTTTTATGTCAGGAAAATGTGGGTTTACTTGCAAAGGGAAGGGTGGTTTTACAAAAAGGGATAGTATTCAGAGAAAATCTGGCAAGGAATCAAGGCTGGTGTACTGTCTCATTGGCTTTCAGTATACTAGTCGCGCGGGACTTGACATTTTTGCCGATTTTGGATAAAATGAATACGCTGTTTTCGGTTGAACAGAAAACACTTCACTCTGGCGGAAAGCAGCAGCTTTGCGGATATGGCGGAATTGGCAGACGCGCCAGATTTAGGATCTGGTGTCTACGACGTGCAGGTTCAAGTCCTGTTATCCGCATTGAACTGGCTCTTGAAAATGCTGTAAATGCCGTATTTTCAAGAGCTTTTCTATTGACAGAATATAAAAAGGGGCAGAAAAGGGGCAAATTATAATAATTGCACGTTTTTGATTTTTTGATTATCCTGTTCCCTTACCTTTTTCGTTACATGAGAATATATCTCTCTTGTAATCTTACTATTTGCATGTCCGAGTCTACGGGATATAGTTTCAAAGTCAACTCCCTGTTCAGCCATTAGAGCAACATGGGTATGCCGCATGAAATGTGTAGTTACGGCTACCGGTTTGGTAAGGACTTTTGAAGCGGTTTCTTTGAGATACTTATTGTATGCATAGTAGCTCAGATAATCGCCGTTTATATCGCTTAAAAATAGGGGAGAACGATAACCACAGGCGAAGCGCTCGCGCTTCATAAATAATTTGATTTTTTTACATAAAGCATAAAGTTCATCTTGGATATAGATTTCTCGATTGGATTTATGAGTTTTAGGGTAGGTTGTGATTTTATTTACGGAGTCCCGGTTTTTAGAAATGTAAATTGTGCGTTTATGCAAATCTACATCATCATCTTCCAATGCAATTGCTTCTCCTATCCGCATACCTGAAAGCGCAGTAAGTTCAGCTAAGATTTTCCATTTTGGAACAGCCATATTATCAAGAAGCAGTTTCAGCTCATCCGATTCCAGATACTTTTCTTCTAATTTTATTTTCTTGTTTTCATCGGGTTCCTTTTTCAATTTTTCCAACCAACTTTTATCCTCAATCAAATCATTCTCATACCCCCAACGTATTAAAGCTTTCAAACGAGTTATACGTTCATTTGTTGTTCCAACAGGCTCATTTAAGGCTGTGAGCTTCTCCTTTACATAACCGGCATTTAAACGCGCTACGATGGTGTCGCTGCCAAGAATATTCATCAAGGAATTACAAGCATGATAATTTCTTTTGTAGGTAGATGCTTTCCGTGTTGAATATTGGCTTTTGCGATAAAGAGCAATTAATTCAGATAAGCGTAAATTATCAATTTTTACAGTTGATGTAATATTAGCCAGTTTTTGCTTAATTTGTTCATCTAACGCAGCCTGGGCGAGTTTTCGCGTATGTGTTGTGTCTCTATCCATTATTACAGAAGCACGCTGTTTGCGAAGCGTGAGAGGATTGGTATAGCGCTCAACAAATTTTACCTTACCGTTTGGTTGCTTTTCAGACCACATAATCATCTTCCTTTCTTTTTACTTTTTAAGGTATAAAAATAACAGCGCACAAACGTTCTGGATTGTGCGGCTGTCCCGAAGATGATACAATATTTCGTGTGATAGGCTATTGTATGTCCTTCGGGATATGCTTCCTATGTCCGTCCCGGTGCGCCAACACCGGGCGGTTGACTTTCTAAGTATATTTGCTATAATATACTTAACAAGACAACTGGGATAGATGGCTGCGACCCATCTGTCCCGGGAACAAACAAATTACAAAAAGTAAGTTGCTATCTTTCCAGGACGGGCGACTTACTTTTTATTTTTCATATTCAGGATGGAGACGATTAAACCAGCGATGGCTATAATTATCATCAATTCTTCATATGTACTCATAATACCACCTCCTCCGTAAGACCTCCGGAACAGGTGGGAAGCTGCCCTCCCAGTTGCCTAGGTAAATATATTATTTTGTGCTGCCCCGGACGACGCCGGGGCGGGTTTTTATATAAACGCCGCAGCGGTTATACCTATTTTTTATGCCTCTTTTCGTAATCATCCATCCATTTATCTCTATCGGGTATCACTACCCGTATTGTACATTTACAGCCATCGTGTAAAGGAGGAAAATTTATTCCCATTTTTCGATTTTTCAATTCAAATAATTCTCTGGATTTTTCTATACATATGGGACAGGGACTTTCACTTTGTGGCTGTATTTTATAATATTGACAGTCCTCTTCAAATTGTTCAGCCATTCTTTCGGCAAATAGCTTTGAACCTGCATTACTAACCATCCTATCAAGTTCTTTAGAGTCGAGAGCGTCAAAACCTTTTTTGGCTCTTAGTTTTCTTTTACATTTTGAATAAGAAACGCCCTTTAATATGTCCTGTTCAATGTCGTGAGGAAGAATATACTGAGTTCTTGCTTTAAAAATTGCCTGTTCTTGTTGTCTTTCAGCTAAATTCCCTATAATCTCAGTAGCTGTGTCTATGTGTGGTTTTACGGAGGAAGGAATTGCTTCCTGTATTTTCAAGTTTAATTCCTTCTTCATATTATCTATCAAGCCCATAACAGTCACTCCTTGCTATAATTAGACCTTCTTCATAACTGCCAGATTCGGGATAAAGAATACAGTGTAATTATCAATCTCCGCGCATACCCCATATTTATCTCTATAGCAGTCAATACATTCCTGTAAAAATTCTTCTGTTACATCTAGCAGTTGTGCAATTTCATAACGGCTCTGACAGCCGGCTTGAAACGCCCTAACGATACCAGTTAGCCCGATTAGCTTGTTATATCCCCAAAGGCGAGCCTGTCGTTCCTGTTTCCTGTTCCTGCTGTCGGACATGTCTATAATATCGCCTACTGATGTATGATGATGTCCGAGTTCTTCCGCGAGGACGCATTTCTTTTCCGATAGATTGAGATTTCTGTTAATTGCAATTCTGTTTTTATAAATCCGCCCGTTATATCCAGGAAGATTTTTTTCTTTTACAATCAGATTTTGAGTTTCTGATTCTATAAGTAATTCTTCATAAGTCAAGTACATCACTCCCATTCCGAATCATCTGACATAATTGAATCCCCTGCTTGACGCTCTTCAGGAGTACTGTTTTTATCGTGGCTGGCGGCATTGACTTCAAGATAAGAAGGCATTTCAACAATATTATTATCTTCATGTTCAGCCAGAGCCTTTGACCGTTCATATTCCTTTTCAAGTGTGAAATCTACCATTTCCTTGCCGTGATTATCTAGTTCATGATACTTGCGTAATAGATGAATATCTTTTTTTGTGATTAATTGCTTTTCTTTTTTAAATCCAAAAGCTTCGTCAACTGTAGTTCCATATATTTCGCATAATCTAAATAAAGTGTTGGCATCTGGCTGAGAATATCCCGTCTCCCAATGACCAATGATTTGTTGAGTTCTTCCAAGTATTTCTGCGACTTCTTTTTGCGTTTTTCCGTTGTCAGTACGGAGTCCTTTAAGGACAGCTCCAATCTCTTCCTTTGTCATGCAAACACCTCCTTGAGTGATTTAACTATATCATAGGAAATTTAGAAAATCAATATAAAAAACTCAAAAATTTAGTTTTCTGTATTGACAACTAAAATAATGAGTGTTATTATATGATTAACTCAAAAAATGAGTTTGGAGGTGAAAATATGGATGTAAGAGATAATCTGAAGAAGGTCATATCAGATAAGGGATTTATACAGGCGTCCATAGCCAAAAAAGCAGGCATTTCTCCTTGCAAGCTTTCGGCGATTTTATCTAAATCTCGGAAGCTAGAGGCTAATGAAATGTTTAGCTTATGTGAGGCGATGGGTATGAGTCCCTGTGAGTTAAAAGACTATGACTTAAATCATCCAGATGAGAAAGGAGAGTGATTGTTTACGGATACTTTAAAAGAAATATTGAGAGAATTAAGAGCTATACGAGTCGAGCTCCAAAACATTAAGAAGAATTTGGAGCCCGTTGAAAGTGTACCGGAAGATTCAGATGGGAAAAATAGTGAGGGCTTTCCTAAAGTCTGTATTTAGAAAATATGGCTATTAATCCAATCCCATTGTTCTTGAGTCAGCCATCCACTCTTGTTATTGACAACTTCGACTATCAACATCCGGTCATTGCTATCTAAATATGGTTTTAATTCATTAATCATTTGTTGCGGAGTGTAGCTTGAGGTGACAAGAAATGAAGATTTCCAATAAGTACACCAATATCCAGCTATATCCTCTTTGATGGTTTTTATAACATCATCATAGTTTTGACCGTCTTTGTTTAAGTCGTAAGTAATCAAATAAGCTTTGCTCATATTGTTGTTACCGCCTTTCTATTAGATTTTCGAAGCTTCTAATAACATGGTAGGACACAATATATAGAAAGTCAAGAAAAATATTACGAAAAACGCAATATGATGTGCAAAACATATGTTCACGCACAAAATATTGTACGATTATGTGGAAAGTGTGGATAACTTTTCCAGACAAAACACTTGATTATTTGTTTCAGATGGACATGTAGAGAGGTGAGAAAGTGGCGGTATCGATTATTGGTTTATCAATCGCAATTATTTTAATAGGCATCAGCAATATAATGACGATTTCTACAACAAAGCGATTATGGCAGCAACAGCAGCGACAACAGAAGCAATTAGAGCAGCTGTTGAAAGAACAGTCTGAATAATAAAGCGTTTCTGGTTTATTTTAGCTTCTTTATCCGACTCGGATTTCATTTGCTGGAGCATTTTCAGTTGTTCGGCTGTATTATTGGCAGTTTTCTCCATTAATTCATAGGGGCTATCGTCATCGCCCCAAGGGGAAAAATCGTTATCAGGTTCGAGTAAATGAGGGTGGAACATAATTTTGATATCCTTTCAGTTTTTACTGATAGTATATCACAACAAAATAGGATTGACTACTTCGGAGTATCTATCGAATACTTCCTTGAGTAGGTTGTAACAGATTGGGTGTCCAATAAACAGGACTTCCAGAAAGGAGGTAAAAATAATTGTATGCAAATAAAGTAAGCTTAGCAAAGTTATTTGGGGTATCCCCGCCGACAGTGTACAGAAGGATAGAGGGGATTAAGAAGGAAATCGGTGCGCGGTATAACCGATATGCGATATTAGACGGTCTTACAAGTGTAGCCGTATTTGCTGATTATGAAAAATATCATAAACAACTCGAAGATAAGAACTTGAGAAAATACGTTCCTGAATTTGATATGAAGCAAGCAAGCGCATATATGTTTGGTGATGAGATTGAACATAGGAGGAGCAGAAAATGACCCTAAAAGATGAAATCAAAGTGGGAATCCTGATGGGCGCGGTATTCGCCGGGATGTTCCTGTACTATGTGATATTCGGGTACTGAAGGAGGTGAGAAGGATGAAAAAGTATGAACTGTCAGAAAATGACATTGATGTGCTTGTTGGAGCAGCTGCGAATAAAGCTTGCGAAGATGGAAATTTTCCATTACGGATTGAACTATTTGTTATGGCTGTAGCGGCTGAAATATCAGACAACATAAACAGTCATCTGTCCGGGGAAAAGACGTTCCCGGAACATGTGCTTTGCATATTGCGACAACAATTAAGAAATGAATATGAGCGCCCACATATGCCCGGCAAGGCGTGAAGCGCTCAGAAAACTATTCAACTGTATATTAACACAAGGAGAAGAAAAATGGAAGACAAACAGAAAATATGTGACCTGTTGCTGCCACTGCTCAAAGCGACCCGTGCATTTTCGGACCTGGATGACCTAGAATACATCCAGGACCAGGACTGTGTGTTGCTGGCGTTCGCAAACGGGTATGTACGCAAAGTGAACGTGGCAATGGATTCCGGGATAGCGATGATACGTGATGTTATCCAGGGAGCCTTGTAGGAGGTGCGGCATGTATATAGGAATCGGACCAGAGGACGGAACGGTAATTACAGAAGACAAGGCGTATGAGTACGCATTAGAACGCTGCCTTTCAGGGACTCCGCAGGACAAGCAGGAGTTTAAAGAAATGCTTATAGAATGGTTCTATTCAGGAAACTGGGTAAAGGAGGCAGGATGATTTGGCTACTGTATACATTATTCGATGTTCTGACGGCTGGATGAAGTGTTGCTCGGAAAGCTATGCTGAGGCGGTCAGATTGGCGGAAGAGCATATAAGAGGGACAAGGATAACATATGTAATCAATTAGGAGCAATATGGCAGCATATAGAATTTATGATTTTAAAGATGAAACCGAATGGTTAAAAGGGCGTATGAATGGAATCGGCGGAAGCGATGCCAGTGCCATAGTGGGGATGAATCCATATAAGAGTAATATCGAACTTTTTGAGGAAAAGACGGGTAGACGGATTCCGGAAGATATTTCCGAAAAGCCCTGCGTGGTCTATGGGAAACGAGCAGAAGCACCAATCCGCGAGTTGTTCAAGTTGGATTATCCTGACTATATAGTTGAGCACCATGAGTTCCGGCTCCTGCAGAGTATACAATACCCTTTTATGCAGGCGTCTTTGGACGGGGAACTGACAGACTCAGCGGGGAGGAAGGGAATCCTGGAGATTAAGACAACAAATATTTTACAATCCATGCAATATGAAAAATGGGAAAACCGGATTCCGGATAATTACTACATTCAAGTACTCCATTATCTTCTGGTAACGGGATATGATTTCGTGGTATTGCGCGCGCACTTAAATACCGTTTGGAAGGATAACGGGAAGCGGACTTCTGTGAAGCATTACTTTATAAGGAGAACGGAGGTAGAAGAGGATTTGGATATGTTGCTTAAAGAAGAAAAAAAGTTTTGGAAGTATGTGGAGAGCGGGAGAAAACCTCCCCTCATGCTTCCGGAAATATAGAAAAGGAGGAGGTTAAATGGAACTGAAAATATTAAGCCCCAAAGAAGAGGGATTTCCGCAGGAAATACGCTGGAATAACGAAGAACTGAAAGCAGAGATTGCGGAGAAAATGCAGGAATACAAAACCTTGGCATTTACAGAGGAGACGATTAAAGAGGCAAAAGCAGATAGGGCAAAACTGAACAAACTTCGGACTGCTTTTGAGGACGAGCGTAAGCGGATTAAGAAGATGTGCATGGCACCATACGATTCATTTGAGGTGCAGGTCAAAGAATTACTCTCGCTGATAGATGAACCCATCCGTTTGATTGATGGACAGATTAAAGAAGTAGAGCAGCGGAAACGGGATGATAAGCGCAGAGAAGTAGAACGGATTTTTAAAGAGGCAGGGTTTCAGCCATTTGTCACACTGGAACAGGTATGGGATGAAAAATGGCTCAACGCAACGGTTCCCATTTCTCGGATTGAGGAACAGATGAAATCAAGAATATATCAGATAGGGAATGATGTCCTCACAATCAGGGAACTTCCGGAGTTTAGTTTTGAAGCCATGGAAGTCTACAAGAAAACGCTGGATTTGACTCAGGCGATTAAAGAAGGGCAGCGGCTTTCAGATATCCAGAAACGAAAAGCTGCTTATGAAGCAGAGCAGAGGCGTAAGCAGGAAGAGGAGGCGGCAAAGATAGCCGCAGCGCAGCAGGCATGCCCGGTCGAGCAGACAACTTCTGCCCAGGCTTCTCCGGAAGCGAAGCAGGAAACGGTTGATGTGTCAATGACGCAGCAATACGTGCTTGATTTCCGGGTATGGGGAACGAAAGAACAGATTATGGGATTGAGAAAGTACCTGGTTGACAACAACATTAGATTTGGAAAGGTGGGGTAAGATATGGCAGTAAAAAACAGTTTGGCAAACAAGCCAGTAAAGACAGGGCTGACAGCATACCTGACGCAAGAGGCAGTAAAAAAGCAGATTAATAGTGTGGTGGGAGGAAAGAACGGGACCCGTTTCATTTCCAGTATTGTCTCCGCGGTACAGACTACACCGGCGCTCCAGGAATGTACAAATCCAAGTATCCTGTCAGCAGCACTTCTGGGAGAGGCGTTGAACCTTTCCCCGTCTCCCCAACTGGGGCAGTTTTATATGGTGCCGTTTGATAACAAGAAAAAAGGGGTTAAAGAGGCACAGTTTCAATTAGGATATAAAGGTTATGTCCAACTTGCTGTAAGGTCCGGCTATTACAAACGTTTGAATGTGATGGCGATTAAAGAAGGAGAATTAATCCGTTACGACCCGCTTAATGAAGAAATCGAAGTAAATCTTATAGAAGATGATATTGACCGGGAGGAAGCACCAACCATTGGATATTTTGCAATGTTTGAATACGAAAACGGCTTCAAAAAGACAATGTACTGGTCTAAGAGAAAAATGCTCTCACATGCGGATAAATACAGCCAGGCGTTCCATTTAAATGCAGTGGAAAGTGACAACAAGAAACGGCAGAGGGTATCTTATGATGACTATTTGAGTGGGAAGTATCCTAAGGAAGATGAATGGAAGTATTCTTCCTTCTGGTATAAGGATTTTGATGCCATGGCTATGAAAACGATGATACGACAATTGATTAGTAAGTGGGGTATCATGAGCATTGACCTCCAGACCGCAATAGATAAGGATATGGCAGTTATCCAGGAGGACGGTTCTGCGGAATATGTGGAGAACGAAGAGATGCAAGACGATGTAGTGTCCGAACAGGAATTACATGAGGTTCCCTCCAGTCAGCAGGCAGAGGGGGCAAATCAGATGGAAATAGCAGAAGAATTTTTTCAATAATTATCAATTTAAAGGAGGTACGATTTTATGAAACACATTAACCTTGAGACTTTTGCGAATGGCGCGTTTACCGCGCAGGTGAACCGGGCGATTGAGGAGGTGACGAAGAACATCCAGGACCCCAATACGGAGCCGGGAGCCACAAGGAAGATTACGGTTACGATTGGCTTTAAGCCGAATCAGGAAAGAAATTTTGTTGCGACAGGAGTGCAGACAAAAACGACCCTGGCACCGGCGCTTGGAGCAGTGACAGCTCTGTCCATGGGCAAGGATATCAAAACAGGGCAGGTTGAAGCCGTAGAAGTCAACACCGGGCAGATTCCGGGGCAAATGAGCATTGCAGATACCCCTGGGGTGCAGCTATCAGAAAATGATACAGAAAAAGTGGCAGAAATCAATGGGAAAACAGTCGATACGACTACAGGGGAAATCATAATGGAACAGGAAAATAAAGTGATTGATTTAAGGGCAAAACAGGCATAGGAGGTATGAGAGATATGATGGAAGGATTAAAGGAAGCACTGGAATACATAAATGAACTGAAAGAAGAAAGTTTAAAACCACAGATACTGGAAATTGGTGGGAAGACATACTGTACAAAGAAACTGAACCGTTATCATGATTTTGATATGGCAGCGGCTTTGGATGTAAACACGCTGACAGCAGTAGTAGATTATATCAAAGGAAAGCCGGAGGAGCTGCGTGAAAGCATGATTCTCCATGTGAATAGTCCGATGAGAGTCAGACTGTATTCCGGGTTAATAGATGAACGAAACCGGGAATACTTGCTCGAAGCCAATGCGATTGTAAATGAATTTCAGTTCGACCACTACTACGACCAGGAACGATTTCTTATTGAATTACAGGCAAATTTCCTTGATACAGAAGACCTGCAAAAGATTAAGATGGTATCCGGAAATATACAGGCAGGAACAACGGCAAACTATGATGACGATGGCGTAAGCCAGAAAACAACCATTAACAGCGGCATTGCAAATAAGACGGATGTGATTGTTCCAAATCCGGTTATGCTCAGACCATATCGTACATTTGCGGAGATTGAGCAGCCGGAAAGCGGTTATGTATTCCGAATCAAGGACAGCGAGCGGGGACCGGCATTTAAACTGGTTGAAGCTGACGGCGGTTTATGGAAAAACGCCACTATGAAAAAAATCAAGGAATATCTTGAGTTTGAACTGAAGGCAGAACTGGAGAAGTATCACATCACGGTCATTGCATAGGTATCTCCTTACGGATACGATATATGTCACAACGCAGCAATAAACCATGGATTCGTCCAAGGCTGGTCTTCACCGCCAGCCTTGGGGAAAGGAGAAAACTATGCAGACAGTTACATTTTGCGTACCGGGGAAGCCGCAGGGAAAAGCCAGGGCTCGGACATTTTACAATGTGCACCTGAAGCGCAGCATGACAATCACACCGGAAAATACAGTGCTGTATGAAAATCTGATTAAAAGTATGTATATGCAGGCTTCCAACGGTATCTACTTTGAGGCGGGAACACCGGTCACGCTGCGAATCATTGCCAGATTTTTGCCGCCAAATTCAGCCTCAAAGAAAATGAAGCAGCAGATGTTGGAGGGAAAATCCCTCCCCCTTAAAAAACCAGATATGGATAATATCGCAAAAGTGGTCGCAGATTCCCTAAACAGTGTCGCATATCATGACGACTCGCAAATAGCATTTATGATTGCAAAAAAGGTCTATTCTGCAGTAGAGGGACTGGACATCACGGTGGAGGAATATGCAGGATAAGGAAGGCGGGTGACAACGGTGGCAAGACCCAAAAAGAACGGTCTTTCATACTTTCCTTTGGATGCAGATTTCTTCAACGATAATAAGATTAAGATACTAAAAGCCAGATACGGGGCAGACGGTATCATGACATATGTATATCTCCTGTGTGAAGTATATAAACAGGGGTATTACATAAAGGTAGATAATGATTTTGAGTATATCTTGTCCTCTGATTTAGGAATGGGGGCAGATAAGGTGAAGCAGGTTTTAACATTCTTACTGTCACGGTCACTGTTTGATAACAAACTTTTTCAGTCGGACGCTGTTTTAACCTCTGCCGGAATACAGAAGCGGTTCCAAGTTGCCGTCAGGGAACGGGCAAGAAAGAATCCCATTATAGTTGGAAGGTACTGGCTTTTAAATCAAGAGGAGACGGAACCTTTTATTAAATGCACCCTTTTTGGCGATTTATCCGGGAAAGTAGAGGGTTTTTCCGGGAATAACGAAGATATTTCACAGGAAAAATCCCTAAATAAAAGTAAAGTAAATAATATAAATAATAATATAGCATTTTCCCCGGAACTGGAAAGTGCGTTTCAGATGTATCTCCTTGTTCGTAAGAATAACTATGGTGAGATATCAGAAGAACAGATACAGGCGTTGAGAGAGGAATTAATCCAATGTGGTGATAATGAGGCTGAGCGGATAGCGGCGGCGAAGAAAGCTACATCTGGTGGATATAAGACATTTTTCCGAGGTAAGAAGAAAAAAGACGCAGATGTTAAAAAGGGGAAGGTGAAAGACAATAATAATTTCCAGCGGCGGGAGTACGATATGGACGCGCTGGAGAGCAGGCTATTGGGGAAATAGCAAATGTCGATAGGTGGTGAAAAGATTGGAGAAAGTGACGATTGATTACGATAGGCTCTGCCTGGAACTGGAAAAACAGGGAAAGACCAAAGCAGACCTATCAAGGGATATGGCAAGGAATAAAAGCTTTGTCAGTTTAATGGCAAAGAATTTAGAGCAGCCCGCGGAAGTGGAGCGGTTGATGTGTCTCCTGCTTGGATTGGAGCAGGGAAGTTTGATAAAGTAGGAAATCCAAACCGGAGCGCCGGGAGAGATAAAGATACTGGAAAACCTGCATAAAGAAGTGCGAGAAATACATCAGGCTGTGACAGCGTGCACAGAACTTTTAGAAAAAATCTGGAGCAAGGTCCATGCAAACACCCTTCAGCTTGAACGGGTAAAGGATGATGTGAAGGAATGTGTCCAGGCACTGGGAATGACAGACTACGAAAAGGCAGTGCGGTTTTTAAAGGACACCCTTGGAGGCGGACGGATAAATGGCGAGGAAGTGCTGCGCATGTCTGACGCTGCCGGAATCAAAAGGGCGGACCTAAATAAAGCAAAGCGGGATATCGGAGTGGACACCGCGGTGACCGGGTACGGAAAGAACCAGAAGACGTGGTGGTTTATGCCACAGTAAAAGAGAGAAAGGAGCCAGCCTCCTGCAGGGGTAAGGGTATACCGGGCTTCTTGAGAAGATGAAAAAGACAAAAGAAGTTTACAGAAGCAGAGTTTACACAGATAGACCAGAATATGCAGATTTTGCTGCACCTGCAAAATTTACGGCAATCCAGAGCATTATTGCGAAGAGATTGTACGAACATCCAAATGCAATATGCTCCTATTCTGGCGGAGCAGATAGCGACATTTTGATTCACCTGCTGGAGAGAACAAGAAAGGCGTTCGGATTTCCGCAGATAAAGTATGTGTTTTTTAATACGGGGCTTGAAATGAAAGCTATAAAAGACCATGTAAGGGATACGGCTCAGAAGTATGGAGTTGACATTGAGGAGCACAGACCGAAAGTGAATATTGTTACTGCAACTAGAAAATATGGGGTCCCATTTGTTTCCAAAATCATGTCTTCAGGGTTAGAAGGATGGCAGAAAAAAGGAATACCGCTGTCTATAGCTGATGAATATGAAAATGCGGAGGATAAGGCGGCAAAACGGAAAGAACTGAAAGAACGTTATCCAGGGTGCGAAGCAACGATTAATTTTTTATGCTGCTGCAACTCAGCCGGGGAGCCGAGACCGAATATCCAGTTAGTTATTAATTCATCGAAATACATGAGAGATTTTATCGGAGAGTATCCTCCAGATTTCAAGATTAGTGCAAAGTGTTGTGATTTCTGCAAAAAGCAAGTGGCGCATAGCGTTCAACAGGGGTATGACATGATTATTACCGGAGAGAGAAGAGATGAAGGCGGAATGCGTTCTGTGCCAAGGAAAGACAGTTCTTCCATGTGCTTCACAGAAACATCGGATGGAAAATACAGGCTTCGACCGCTATATTATGTGAGCGATGAGGATAAGCAATGGTATAAAGACTTTTATGGTATTCAATATTCTGCTGCTTATGAAGTCTATGGATTGACCCGAACAGGATGTTGCGGTTGTCCGATATCATATAAGGCTGTCGAGGACCTGGAAAAGATAAGACCATACGAGCCGAATATTGTAAAAGCGGCATGGAACATCTTCGGAAAAAGCTATGGATATCGCCAGAAATATAATGCATACAAAAAGGAACGAATTAGCCGCGAGAAGGCAGGAAAAGATGGGCAAATGACAATATACGATTTTCCGGAAGTGCTGCCGTAGAGAAAGAGATTTGTACCTTGATAATTGAATATTGATGGTTGGGATGATATACTCAAAAAGAGGTGATGAAAATGGAAGAAATATTTAAGTTTATCGAAAAACATTGGATTTTATCTATCATAATTATTTTGGGTATGCTAGCTCCAGGAATTGTTTTTATTTTTCTTTGGGATGCTGATATGTTTTGGACAGAAGATACAGTAAAGGTTTTACTTTTGTCGAGCGGAATAATGTGTACAGTATATGTATACAATTTTATTTTACTGTATATAGGTTATCTGATGAAGCCGATAGAAGAATCAATTTATAATATGGGAACAGGAAAATTGCTTTTTCCCGTAATTTGTGCAATTGCTGAATTGGGAGTGGCTGTATACTTAAAGTTATTTTCTCCTTTCGGTGTCGTTGTGACAATAGAAGTTGGTATTCAGATAGTATTTTTAGTGTCTATATTTATTCAGATATTGTATACACTAGTTCTAGAAATCAAATTAAATAGAAACAAAGAAGAAATTGAAAAATATATTGGAAAGAAATTTTCAAATAATAGAGAGTTTTTGGATTTTTTAAAACTGTTTTCGGATAAATTAGATGAGCAGAAAAAGGAGTAAGCGATTGCCAACCATCAATAGGTGGTTGGTTTTTTGTTGCCTAAAATCAAAACAAACGAAGGGAGAGCAGAGATGGAGCGATTAACAATAAAGGCACCTTCGGGGCTGATACACCTTAAGTGTGACGATGAGAAATTTAGAAACAAGGCAATAAAAATTTTGAGTGATTATGAGGACACCGGACTCACCCCACCAGAGGGCACAGCGCTGAAGGAGCGGGACACGGCGAAGAAACCCGTTCTGGGACCAGATGAAATGGTCTGCCCGGCATGCGGGAACAAAGCATACCCGTGGAACAAGTTCTGCGACGAGTGCGGACAGAGATTGTGGGAGGATGAACGATGAAATGTCCATTTTGCGGGTCAGAAGAAGGGTACTACATGAAAGAGATAGTGCACAGGTTTTTATATTTCACATTTGACGGAGAACCGAATGGCGCGAGTGAGGACATAACAGATTTTGCGGGGAAGAGAAGATTTTGCGCAAATTGTCAAATGATATTGCCAAAGAAGATGTTTAAGGAGGAGTGATATGCAGAAGAAAATAGATGTAACAATAAGCGTTTTTTATGAGATTAAAGACGCGGAAATGTTTGGAGGAAAAGGAGAAGTTGGATATTCCGAGAGCAAGGTAACTCAATACAGAGAATTTAACCGGGTTTAATTTGCAGAGATATGTGCAGAATCAGATAAAAGGATTTGCAGAATTTTTCGATGTTCCGAAAGAAAATATCAGGATAATCAAGCGGAAAGAGTATGAAGAGAATACAGAGGAGGACTGACATGACGGCAAGTGAAGCACTGTTATTGGATTACATTATGAAACATACGCTCTCGTGTCCTCTGAAAGATGACGCAAAGATTAATTTTGAGACAGAATGTGTCGGTTACAGAGAAACTGGATGTAAGGAATGTATTTTAAGGCATGTGGAGGAGATGAAATAACATGTTAGAGAAGATTCTGGAAGAGATTACAGCGCATAGAAACTTTGCTATTGCAAATAGGAATCACAACGTTGCTTCGGCATTTGAATTATGCATAAATATCATACGCAAGCACATGAATGACGGCTGGATACCGTGCGATGTTCGGCTGCCGGAAGATAGAAGAGCAAATTACGAAGTGACATTCATAAATGAGTGTGGATACGAGGAGCATGGTTTTGCGCAATGGTATGACAGAGATTTTCATATTCCTGCTGTTGTAATAGCATGGAGAGAACATCTTGAGCCATACCACCCAGAGAAAGGAGCAGAGGAATGAGCATAAAAGAGGCTATAGAATATGTCAAGAAGTACGATGGATTCAAAGAATTAAAGGCTATAGGATTGATTGTGCTGGAAATCTACAAGAAGGTATGTAAAGGAGCAGAGGAATGACAGTAAAAGAATTAGAGAGTTTTTTGAAAACAGTAAGTGATAAAGATAAATCCGTCTTTTTTTATCATGGAGGCGACAACCCATTCAATGACGGGGTTGGGGTAACAAATGCATTTGAAGTCTCAAGAGATAAAAGTAATACGGGTGCGTTTGAAGGCGTTTATTTGCAAGATGATTAAGGAGGACTGTAATTGAGAACAAGAAAAGAAGCGCACCGGGACAGCCGGGAGCACCATGAGAAGATGGCAGAACATCCGCCGGACGAACATGCTGCTGCGTGGTTCCGGCGTCCTGCCGGTGTGGTGGTGATGATACAAGCGCAGGCGGCGCAGATGGAGCACAAGACGGTTTCGGAATATCTGGCAGAGAAGTACGACATAAAAGGGAGTGTTGCGGATGGACAAGAGCATACTTAGCGAATATGCAAACATGAAAGAGGAGATTAAAGACCTGCGGCGCAGGATTACCGAAGACCAGAAGAAGATAGACCAGTTGAACCGTCTGATTGTAGCGGACTCTGTGACATGCGGCAAGAAAGGGAAGAAGCCCATCCGCACAGTGAAGATAAAAGGCTTCCCGAAGATGGAAATAGAGCGAAGACAAGCACTTCTGGAGCGTTGGCAGGCAAGGCTGCATATGCTTGAGACGGATTTGATTGAGAAGCAGCTGCAGGTGGAGGAGTACATACAGACAATTGAGAAGAGTGAGCTGCGTATCATGTTCCGGCTGTACTACATAGATAATCTTACGTGGTATCAGGTCGCTATGAGGATGAACCAGATATTCCCAAAGCGCCGGATAAAGTACACAGAAGACAATTGCAAGCAAAGACATAAAAGATATCTTGAAAAAGTTGCATAAATGTCACGCAATGTCACGGCAAAATGTGTTAGTATGCTATAAAGCCGAAAGGTGTAATGCTGGACGGCTCACCCTCCCACAACATATAAACCAGAGGACGCTCTATACAAAAGTATGGGGCGTTTTTCTGTGCAATTTTCCGATATTGCAAAATCAGAACAAGTGTTCTACCATAATTTTACCACCACACAGAACAGAAACCGTCACAATTTGTTGATAATTGTCAGAATATGGTATATCATTTAAGAAAATGTGGTGTGTTTCGGGAAGTTTGTGTGGAGGAAAAATGGAGAAAAGATATCAGGTTTTTATTAGTTCTACATTTGCAGACTTGGAAGATGAAAGAAAAGGCGTAATGGAGGCTATAATTGAACTGGATTGTTTCCCTGCTGGAATGGAAATGTTCCCAGCAAGCAACAAGGAGCAATTCGCATATATAAAGTCAGTGATTGATGAGTCAGACTATTATGTAATTATCGTGGCTGGAAAATATGGTTCCATAGCTGAAGATGGATTGAGTTATACTGAAAAAGAATTTGACTATGCGCAAGAGAAGGGAATACCTATTTTAGCATTTGTGAAAAAAGATATCGAACATCTTCCGGCAGATAAAGTTGAAATGGATGCCGATAAAAGAAAAAAATTAGACAGTTTTAGAGAAAAAGTATTAAAAGGAAGATTGGCAAAATTTTGGAATACAAAAGATGAATTAAAGTATAATCTTCATAGTAGTCTTTCTCGCGAGATGAAACAAAATCCAAAAGTGGGTTGGATACGTGGTAATACGGTGTCGGATCCTGGATTATACGATAAATTGGAACAATTAAGAGATGAACGAGATCAGTATAAGCATATGTATCTCGAAATAAAAAATAAGGCGGGGATAGAAAACGATAAGAATTTCAATAAAAAACAATCAGAACTTAAAAATAAAATAAGTGCAGAATTTGAAATAAAATTTAAGAATATTGATAATAAGGAAGTATGTCATATCACTAGTATTGGCGAGATACTGAAAAGTATTGGAATTATTCTATTTACTCAGTGGACTGCAGAGTCATTAAAACAGGCAATAGAAATTTATCATGAATCTATAGAAGGTGAACTGAAGCTTAAAGAGACTAGTTTGTCCAATATTTTACTAAAACTCTTAGCGTTAAAAATTATAGAGCCTATAGGGGATTTGTTAGAGGATGAAATAGAATTAACAGAATTAGGAAAAGAGATTGTCTTGTCATTTGTTGAATTCTAAATCGATTTATAAAATCTTGAAAGTGAGGTGAGCCTGATGGCGAAAGGAAAATATGAATACTGGCTGACGCCGGAGGGCTTGCTAAAGCTTGAGGGCTGGGCTAGGGATGGTTTAACGGATGAGCAGATATCGAATAACGCCGGAATTAATCCAGCTACTCTCTATGCGTGGAAACAGAGGTATCCCGAGATTTCCGAGTCCCTAAAAAAGGGGAAAGAGGTAGTTGACCGACAGGTAGAGAACGCTCTTCTAAAGCGCGCTCTTGGATATGAGTATGAGGAAGTCAAGGAAAAGTTTGAGGGTGGCGTGATGACCGAGAGAACGGTAACCAAGAAAGAGGTTGTTCCGGATACGACAGCGCAGATATTCTGGCTGAAAAATAGAAAGCGCGAAGTGTGGTCTGACCGTCAGAATATAGAATTGTCACAACCAATAGACGATTCCATAAAAGAAATGGAGGCATATTTTGAACAGCTCAAAGAAAGCGGTTCTGGACCTCCTGTGGAATGAGCCGTATAAAATCGGACACTGGGTAGGATTTACGGACCTTACCACTCTTCATAATGAGTGGCTGAGGTCTTTTCTTTACGCAGAAAACGACCAGACGCTTCTGGCACACCGCGGGTCTTACAAAACAACAGACCTTTCTCTGTTCCTTGCAATCCATACCGTGACCCGCCCGAATGAGAACGTGATGTTTTTCCGGAAGACAGACGATGATGTGACAGAGGTTCTGCTTCAGACTCAAAAGATTTTAAAAGCGTGGTGTATGAGGCATATCGTTCGGACCCTGTACGAGACAGATTTGCAGTTCCTGAAGGAAAATAATTCTGAGATTCATACAAATCTCTGCACATCTACGAAAGGTATATCGCAGGTGGTAGGGCTGGGGATTGGAACCAGTATCACTGGGAAGCATGCGGATATTGTGGTGACAGACGATATCGTCAATCTGAAGGATAGAATCAGTAAGGCGGAGAGGGAGCGTACCAAAACCCAGTACATGGAGCTGCAGAACATCCGAAACCGTGGAGGAAGGTTTGTCAATACAGGAACACCCTGGCATAAGGACGATGCCATTTCGCTTATGCCGAATGTACGGAAATACGATTGCTATTCTACCGGATTGATTTCACGGAATAAGCTGGAGGAGCTCCGCCAGTCCATGTCGGACAGTTTATTTGCAGCAAACTATGAACTGAAGCATATTGCTGACAAAGGCGCAATGTTTAAAAATCCGCAGTTTACGAAGGATGAAAGTCTCATTTATGGAGGGCTGGCTCATATCGATGCAGCATATGACGGCGCTGATGGAACGGCATATACGATTCTGAAGGCGCTTTCAGATGGAAAAATCATTGGTTTTGGTAAGCGCTGGGACAAGCATGTGGATGACTGTCTTTCAGAAATTGGAATGTATCACAAGAGATTTCGGGCAGGGTCAATTTCCTGTGAAAAGAACGCAGATAAAGGGTATCTCGCAAAGGAGCTTCGAGGACTCGGATATCATGTCAATCCTTACAGTGAATCTACGAATAAATTTTTGAAGATATCCACCTACCTGAGAAGAGGATGGAAGAATATCATTTGGCTGGAAGATACGGACCCGGAGTACATAAATGAAATATTAGATTACAATGAATTTGCGGAACATGATGACAGCCCTGATTCAGCAGCTAGCCTGCTGCGGAAGATGGATACAGGGTCAAAATACAATCCAGTTAAAGGAGGAATTTGATTGAGAGGACATAACATTTATAGACTTTCTGATACCGAAGAGTTGAATGCAGACGCCTTGGGAGTATTCCTGAGCAGGCACAATGCAGAGGTGGCTTATCGGTATCAACGGCTTTGCGATGCATATATGACAGACTACCCTATTTTTCACCAGGCGCCAAAACCGGATTGGAAACCGGATAACAGGATTGCAGTAAATTTTGCAAAGTATATTGTTGACACGATGAATGGCTTTTTTATCGGTATTCCTATCAAGATTACCTGTGACGATTCAAATATCATGAATTATGTTGAATTGTTGGACCAGTACAACGACCAGGACGATAATAACGCTGAATTATCTAAGATATGCAGCATATATGGGAAAGGATATGAAATGTATTTCGTAGATGATAAGGGAAATATCGGGATTACGTATGTATCTCCGCTCGAAGCGTTCATGGTTTATGACGATTCCGTGTTGGAGAGACCGAGGTATTTCGTCCGGACTTATATAGATTCAGACAATGTTCTGCATGGAAGTGTGTCTGATTCCCAGAAGGTGCGGTACTTCGTTCAGAGAGGAAAGATAATCTGGGAGGATGAGAAGACACATGGATTCGATGGGGTTCCGGCGACAGAGTACTGTGAAAATGAGGAGAGGATGGGAATTTTTGAATCCGTACTGAGTATGATTAATGCATACAACAAAGCGATTTCAGAAAAGGCGAATGATGTGGATTCATTCGCAGACGCATATATGAAAATCCTAGGTGCACGGTTAATGGAGGATGACCTTAAAGAGATTAGGTCTAACAGAATAATCAACTTTGACGGGAACATCAACGGAGAATTAGAGGTTGATTTTTTGCAAAAGCCAAATGGGGATACCACCCAAGAGAATCTGATTAACCGTTTGGAGAAGCTGATATTCCAGATAAGCATGGTGGCAAATATATCTGATGAGAGCTTTGGCGCGTCATCTGGGATAGCGTTGAAGTATAAGCTGCAGGCTATGAGCGACCTGGCAAAGACAAAAGAACGAAAGTTCTCCTCTGGAATGAATCGCAGGTATATGCTTATTTTTAGCAATCCGGTTTCCGGGATGAAGAGAGATGATTGGGTAATGTTGCATTATGTATTTACCCAGAATTATCCGGCGAATATCTTGGAGGAATCGCAGATAGCGGGGAATCTGGCTGGTATCACGTCACAGGAGACTCAGCTTAAGGTACTGTCGATTGTGGATAATGTAAAGGACGAGATTGAAAGAATTAATGAGGAACAAGATGTTACCGGGTACGAGACAGATTATCCTACAGCTAGGGCGGTGAATGAAGATGAATTATTGGGAACGGCGTCAACAGGAACTAAATAGCGCATTAGAAAAGGACGAAGCGAAACTGAAGAAGCGGCTCTCGTCCTTTTATGATACAGAATACCGGAAGTTGGAAAAGGAAATAGCTGCGTATTATTCCATCTATGGGGAGAACAAGGTTATAGAGTATAGGAACTTAATGCAGAATTTATCTGATGAAGATAAGGAGCAGCTGATAAAGCGCATGCAGGATTTTGTCCAGCTGTACCCGGAATATGCCGATTTATTACCTGTTCGGGAGTCTATTTATAAGCTCAATCGTCTGGAAGGGTTGCAGATGTCTGTAAGGATACAGCAGTATGAAATGGGGGCAATAGACAATGAGGAGATACGCAGGCACCTTATGAGGCAGGCTGTAAGAAGTGCTAATGTTGCTGCCGAGACAATGGGCTATGGTAAGAATTTTTATTCCGAAGATTCAAACATCATCAAAACAGTTGTCAATACAAAGTGGAGTAATGGAAAAGATTTTAGTGAACGGATATGGGGGAATGCAGAGAAGCTGGCGCAATATTTAAACACAGATATTGCGGCAGGATTCGCACGCGGAGACAGCTATGAGCGTATGACAAGACAGCTCCGGCAGAGGTTTGGGAAGGTGTCCAGGAATGACGCTTACAGGCTCATCTATACAGAAGGAACCTTCGTAATGAATGAAGCAAGAGCAGCAGCATTTGAGGCAGATACGGAGGAATATATTTTTCGCGTGCAATATGATAAAGCACGGCGTAACGGATGGCGGGATATTTGTGACGACTTGAATGAGGAGATATTCAAGTGGAGTGAACGTAAGCCGGGTATAAATTTCCCGCCCATGCACCCGTGGTGCCATTGTACTGCCACCCCGCACATAGCAAACAGGCAGAAGTGGCTTGACGACTACGAGAAACGCCATAGGAACGGTCAAGCGGAAAAAGTTGCAAATAGATTTGACTCTGGTATAATGGATTTAAAGAACATAGATGATTTACATGTGGATTTGACTCATGCTTCTAATGATTTGTTGGAGTGCTCTTTACATGTGAATAATTATTTGAATACTTTAGATTTGCCAGACAGTAAATGGAGCGGGGTAACAAAGGTTGTCTCACTTAATGAACTGCCGAATGCAGTGGGAGTAACAAAAGCAAACGGAGATATACTGCTGAGGAAGGATGCAGGTATAAAAACTGTAATACATGAACATTTACATACCCGGTCTGTTTTGTATAATAAAAAGATATATCGGAAGTATAAGTGGTTTGAAGAGAATGCTTGCGAGATGCTTGCAGAGGAGTTGTGCAATAAAAATGGGATAAGCTATAAGAGGTCCTATAAAAACGTAACAGAGCCGCTTAGAGATATAGCTGGACTTACAAGCCAATATGTGTCAGATTATGATTTTGCATTAGATTATTTTAATGCGGGAATTGAAAATAGGGAGAGTTGGTTAATAGAATTGGCAAATAAAGAAACCGATTTATCTGCAAGAAATCGTATAATAGATTTGATAGGAGAGATTAGAAATGCCGAGAAGTCTTAAAAAATTAAAAAAGGTTATCTTTGGAGAAGACATGACGGATGAGGAATGGCTGAAAATACATGAAGAAGTGAATGAAGCCTTGAAGAGCGCAACGGAAAAAGAAAAGCAAGATTTCTGGGATAGTGGAGCCGGGGATATGCTTGAACAAATAATAGAATTTATGGATTAACCACCAGTCGAGAGGGCAATGATACCATGATTGGTGGTTTTATTATGCTCATTTTTAGGAGGTATTTATGAGGAGACTATTATTCTTTCACGCCCCCTGGTGCCCGCCGTGCAGGTTCTATGAAAAGCAGTTCATAGTACCACTGGAGCGCAAGGTTGGGGAAGATAAAATACAGCGTGTGAACGCGCAGAGCGACCCATTTACGGCAGACAAATACAACATTGATAAATTGCCTGCCGTGGTGCTTTTGGACGGAGACGCGGTGCATATGAGCCGTACAGGGGCAATCGATGTGGATGAGGCGGCGAATTGGTTGAACGAAGGGAGTGATGGTAATTGATTGTGGTAACTGTCCGCAAGGACAGAATCACAGTATCCGGTCATGCTGGATATGCGGAAGCCGGAAAAGATATCGTGTGTGCCGGCGTGACAGCACTGACGCAGTCTTTAGTCAGTTCGCTTATTGAACTGACAGCAAATGATATAGAGCACGAGATATCACCCGGAAGGGCTGATATACATTACAGGAATCTGTCGGAGGCAGGGAAGCTTCTGGTGGATTCTTTTTTCATTGGTATCTGTCAGATTGCCGATGAATTTCCGGACTATGTCCGGATTGAGTAACTGGATGTGTCCGTAATGACGTTAAACTATGGTTCAATGCAATGGTCTGGGCGTGATGGAACGGGCTGGGGCAGAAAGGAAAATGATATGAAAAATAAAGTATTTGAAGTTATGAGAAGCTTGCAGCTATTCGCAGAAGGTGAAGGCACTGGGTCCGGAGATTCCGGGAATGGTGACGGCGCTGGCGGAAACAGTGGACCGGCTTCAGAAGGAGGAGAAGGCAATGCTCCTGTTTCTTTCGATGATTTTTTGAAACAGGAGGGGAATCAGGCAGAGTTTGACCGCAGGGTGCAGAAGGCGATACAGACCGCGGTGGGAAATGCGCAAAAGAAATGGCAGACGCTGACGGATAATAAGGTATCTGAAGCAGAAAAACTCTCACAGATGACCGCTGAAGAGAAGGAGAAGTATCGGGCGGATAAAGCGGAAAGGGAGCTGGATGACCTTAAAAAGCAGATTGCTCTCGGCGATATGGCAAAAACAGCCAGAAAGATGTTGACTGATGAGGAAATCAATGTACCGGATGAAATCATCATGAACATTGTATCAGATGACGCAGAGAAAACAAAGGAGAGTGTTGAAACATTTGCGAAGGTATTCAAAGAAGCGGTACAGTCCGCGGTCAAGGAGGCGCTGAAAGGCGCGCCGCCCAAAACTGGAACCGGCGGAATCGGGAGTATCACAAAGGAACAGATAAACGCAATCAAAGACCCGACCGAAAGGCAGCGGATGATTGCAGAAAACATTCAATTATATCAATAGTAAAGGAGAAAAAATTATGCACAACATTGAAAAATTAGGTCTGCAGGTGTTTGCAGCGCCAAGCAACATGACCGGCAATGCGCAGATTCAGGTGAAGGCGCGTGAGATTGATTTTGTCACTACGTTTGGGAAGAATATCAAGGCATTGCTGGATGTTCTGAAAATCGTAAAAATGATTCGCAAAGAAAATGGTTCCACGCTTAAGACAAAAAAGGTTTCCGGGGAGCTCCAGAGCGGAGAGGTTGCTGAGGGTGATGAAATCCCATTGTCCCAGTACACCGTAGAAGAGACACCGTTTGACACAATCAAGGTGGAAAAATACAGAAAAGGAGTATCGCTGGAGGCAATCGCAGAAAAGGGATATGACGCAGCGGTTCAGTCAACAGATGATGAATTTAAGTCTGATTTGCAGAAAAAAGTGACAGATAAACTGTACAATCAGCTGAAAACGGGGTCTCTGGTTGGACACGAGTCCACCTGGCAGATGGCATTCGCTATGGCAATCGGTAAGGTAAAGGATAAGTTTGACTCTATGGATAGGACTGCAACAGGAGTTGCCGTTTGGGTGAATATCCTGGACGTATACAAATATGTGGGAGCTGCGAACATTACAATGCAGACAGCTTTCGGGATGAATTACATTGAGAACTTTTTAGGCGCGGATGTCGTATTTATGTCCAGCAGGATACCGGAAAATACAGTCATTGCTACGCCTCTCAATAACCTTGTAGCGTATTATGTAGACCCAGGAGACTCTGAATTTGCGAAAGCGGGTCTGGACTTCACAACGGATTCTGAAACCGGATTTATCGGATTCCATGCACAGGGAAATTATGGGCGGGCAATTTCCGAAATGTTCGCTATTATGGGGCTGCGTATTTTTGCGGAATATCTTGACGCGATTGCTTATATCTCTGTGGGAAGCGCCGATACACAGACGTTGGGCGCGCTGACACTGACATCTGAAGAGGGAAGCGAATCGGGAATGACAAAGATTACGATGGCTGAACAGCTCGCTTCCATCAATAATGTCCTTAAATATAAGACAAATGCTTCTGCAGCTACAGCTGTGACCTATGGCATGGATGTGAAAACGTGGACAAAATGGGATGGAGTATCTGAAATCAAAGCTACAGACGGACATCATATAACAGTAGTGGAGGCAGACCAGAACTATAAAGCTGTCCGTTCCGGTGATGTAGTGGCAGATGTGAAAGCGTAAGAAATGAGGTGGCGGTTATGGATTTACTCGACAGAGTAAGGGTACGGATTCCGGAGGATACAGTTGGCGATGATTTGCTCAATGAGTATATCAGCACTGTATCAGACCGCCTCTGTTTACGGCTTGGGGCAGATGAATTACCTGCCCCATTTTGCTCTATTTGTGTAGACGCAGTAGTAAAGATGTTCCGCCGAACGTATTATGAAGGGATTTCGTCAGAGGGAGTGACAAACCTTTCGACAACGTTTATAGAAGATATCCTTAATGAGTATGCGGAGGAAATTGAAAACTATAGAGAGCGGCGCGCCAATTCTGGCGAAGGAAACGGCAAGGTGGTGAGATTCCTGTGATATGGAAATCGTGTGAATTAAAAAAGAAGACGAGACAGGAGAAAGACGCATTGGGAAATCTGGTCGGAGGAACGTGGGAAACGGTTAGGAAAACAGAATGCCGTTTTACGCCTTGGACAGATGAACAGATAGCTGTGGAAGAACGCAAGGTTACTCAGAATGAGCAGCAATTTGCAATACCTATTCCCTATCAGAAATTCCCGGAATGCACCCATGCGGCTATCGATGCATGTACACCGCAGGAAATAACGAAGAAGGATGACCTGTCGCCTAGATGGACGTTGATACGGGTGAGGATAGCAAAGGAGCGATGATGTGTCGGGAATACGTATAAAGATGACCGGAATGGATGAATTGGAAAGAAAACTCCAGGAGATGAATTGTGTCCGTTTTGACGCTGTGGTGGAACTCCAGGCAAATGAAATGGTTGATAGGGCTGCAGCAAGCCATAATCCCTCTTTGGGAGGGACGCCATACGACACAGGCGAAATGCTGCAAAGCGTCAATAAATACGCAGTAGGTGCAGATTCAGAAGTGGGTTACACGAAAGAGTATGCGCCGCATGTTGAGTACGGTCACCGGACAATAAACGGAGGATTTGTAGAGGGACAAGGTTTCTTGCAGCGCAATGTGGAAATCCAGCGACCGATTTATCATCGGGATTTGCTAGACGCTATTAAGAAAGGATGATGGTATGGCATATAAGCAGCTTGGTTTAGTTGATTTGATTTCAGCGATTCAAAAAAAGGTAAAAGAAGGAACAGGGATAGAGTGTTATGACGCTGTGGATTTGAACACGCCCAGTCCCTTCTATTATGTGCAGGTTGTCGGGAAGCGCCCCGGTCACACAAAAACGATGTGGAGGGATATTTTTACTGTCTGGATACATGTGATTGCGGAACCGGGAGATTCCTCTGTATCGGCATATGAACTCATACAGAGATTAGAGGAGGCTTTAACAGAGGACATCACTCTTCCGGAGGGATATGAGCTCATTACACAGACCAACAACGGAATCCAGACAATCAAAACGGATGAAGTGACAAATGAAAAGCATGCCGTCCTTTCTTATGAATTTACGGTTTGCTATGGATTCAAATGTAAAATATAGGAGGTAAAGATTTATGAGAAGATTTGATTTACAGCTGTTCGCATATGACAATAACGCTTATTGCGATTTTACCAGTTCAGCGGCGAAAGTAGTCGCGGGTAAGGATATCCTGCTTGCGATTTATAATGCCGATGGCTCTAAGCTGCTTGCCATCAGTGGACAGCAGGGGTTGACTATCAACCGTTCGGCAGACAGTATCGAAATCACTTCAAAGGATACTGCCGGAGGGTGGAAGTCTAAGATTGCAGGTATGAAAGAATGGAGCATTGATAATGATGGTTTGTATGTTCCGGGAGATGAATCTCACGATATGCTGTCACAGGCGTTTGAAAACAGCGACCCTGTGTGTCTGAAAATCATAAACGGTAAGACGAAAAAAGGGATGTTTGGCGGACTTGCGGTCATTACAGATTATCCGCTTGAGGCACCGTATGATGACGCGATGACATACAGCCTATCTCTGGAAGGAATGGGCGCGCTTGTGGATTTGGCTAAAAATCCTGTAACTCCAGACACCATGCCGGAAGGAAGTGCAGCGCTGGCGCCGCTGATAGTTGTATCTGTTGCGGGGGAGACAGCAGGAAACACCGCGGTCTATGTAAATCCGGTGAAATCGGGGAGTAATACATACCGATACAAGACTGGTTCAGGTCCACTTGCCTATCCCGCATACAATGAGAATTGCAGCAGCATGACTGCATGGGATGGCGAGGCAGAAATTTCTGGAACTGCCGGGGATGAAATCATGATTGTTGAATGTGACGAGAGCGGAAAGGCACTGAAAGCAGGGATTGCAACGGTTACAGTAAAAGCCGGCGCGTAAAGGAGAAGAGACATGTTTGAGTATGATGGTAAAAAATATGTGCTGAAATATAACATGAAGCGCATTGAATTGATTGAAGGAACGACAAATATGCCAACGATGGCAGAATTAAAGAGGACACAGGGGTACTTAGGGCTGGCAGTCCTGAAAGTATATTTTGCGTATGGTTTGAAAGAGGAAGATTCTGATTCCTTTGTAAAACCAAAAGATGGAATGAGCATTTGCGAGGCACTCATCCAATCTGAAGGATATGAAAATGTGTGCGGGCTTGTTCTTGAGAGTCTGGTGCGAGACTGCCCTTTTTTCTTCCCAGCCGACTGATTGACTTTGAATATCTTTCCGGAGAACCGGATGACAACTATATGAAGATAGCGGAGCCGTATCTGAATGATATCGACTTCGCTTTTTTCGTGGTTAATTTTGGGTACACGAAGGCAGATTATGAAGCACTGACAAGGCGTGAAATCGCATTCATCAAAAAGGAATGGGAAAACAAACTGATTTCAGACAGCTATAACATGTACAACGCAATGTTCAAGGCGTCCTATAATGTGCAGCGTCCTAAACGGAAACGAGCGTTGAAGCTATGGCAGAAATCAAGGACAAAGAAAGCGGATATGGAGGTTGTGAAAGACAATCTTCGGATAGTCAAAGAGAATGAAGATAGGGAAGGCACAGCCTGGGTTAAGCAAATTTACAAAGCAAACAATTTACCATACAAGGGGGTGAAGCAGCATGGCTGATTATACGTTGAGCGCGAAGATTACCGGGGACAGCAGCGGATTTGAAAAGGCGTTTTCTACTGCACAGAAAGCAGTAGACAGCTTTGGAAAAAAAATATCAAGCATAGGGAAAGGTATTTCTTCCGTAGGAAGTACGCTCACAAACAAAATTACAAAGCCGGCAGTTGCAGCTACGTCAGCCCTTGCAGGGATTACGCTTGTAAAAGGATTTAACCGTCTGGTGGGAATTGATGACGCGCGGGCTAAGTTAACTGCGCTGGGGCACGATGCGGAAAGCGTTGAGACGATTATGAACTCTGCCCTGGAATCCGTAAAGGGTACAGCATTCGGGCTAGATGAGGCGGCAACCACAGCGGCAAATGCGGTAGCTGCCGGTATTAAGCCGGGGCAGGAACTGACAGACTATCTGAAGATGACCGCAGACGCGGCAGCGATTGCGGGGACGTCTATGGCTGAAATGGGGTCTATTATCAACAAGGTGCAGACCGGGCAAACGGTTTATACAGAGGACCTGGAGCAGTTGGCGGACCGGGGACTTCCGGTGTACCAGTGGCTGGCAGAGGAAGCTGGCGTTGCGGCGTCCGAAGTAAAGCAGCTTGCATCAGACGGACAGATTTCATCGGAAATGCTTTATAACGCTATTGAGAAGAATATAGGCGGAGCTGCGCAAATCATGGGCGAGACATCGTTTTCTGCAGCCCTAGATAATATTGGCGCGTCTATTTCCAGGATTGGGGCAAACTTCCTTGACGCAGGCGGACAGGGCGGCGGATTCTTTTCACAGTTAAAACCACTGATGGCTGACTTGTCGGAATATCTGGGTACGATAGAGACAAAAGCATCGGAGCTGGGAGCAAAATTCGGCGCAGCGTTTGCAAATGGCGTGCAGACATTGATAGACCTAAAGGCAAAGTTCGATTCACTGTCACCGTCTATGCAGGATATGATTACCAAGGGAGCGGCTATTGGAGCAGCTTTTACCGTTGGTATAGGACCGGTATTAAAAATAATTGGACCTGTCGTAAGTGGTTTGGGGGCAATCGTAAAGGTGATTGCACTGATAGCCTCGCCTGTAGGATTGGTCGTAACCGCTATAACGGCACTAGTAGCAGCATTTACATACCTTATGAATACCAATACGGCATTTAGGGATACTGTAACTTCCGTGTGGGATTCTGTCCAGAGTAAAGTACAGACTGTCATCCCTGTTTTCACAAGCGCGTTTTCGGTTATAGAAAATGCAGTTGGTGTCATTGGAGAAGCATTCATGTCATTTCTGAATGCGATATCAAGCGGTTTTCAAAGTGGGCTTTCAGGCGCGGAAGGGTTTGCAGCAGGATTGAGCAGTGCATTTGGAGGAGTGGTGTCTCCAATCAGTGTAATTATGATGGCATTTCAAAATTTAATGCCACAAATACAGAATCTTGCAACGACAATCGGCTCAAGTCTTGTTCCGGTATTCACGGTCCTTGGGAGCACTATCGGGGAGGTGGCTGCCGCGATACTTCCAGCAATCCAGTCGGCAATCGCGAATTTACTGCCTGTAATTTCACAGGTAGTTGGAACGATTACGCAAATTGCATCATCGGTATTGCCGGTGGTAGTGAGTTTAATTAAGCAGATTGCGCCATTTATATCAAAAATAGCGAGCGTAGTGGGGCAGTTAGTTGCGAGTCTTGCTCCTATGATTAGTCAGCTGGTAGGAGCAGTATTGCCGGTTATAACAAATATAGTTACAGTTGCAATGAATATCATAACATCGGTTATGCCGGCTGCAATTGCGATTATGAACGTCATAATGAGTATCATACAAACGGTTGTTCCTATCGTTACGAATATTTTGTCGGTAGTTATATCAGTTATATCTGGTATTATATCCGCGCTTTCTCCAATTGTATCCATTGTAGGAGCTATAATCACAGCGGTCATGGCAGTAATATCTCCGATAGTCACATTTGTTGCCAATATCATCGCCACGATTATCAGTGTGGTTGGGACTGTTATATCGGCGGTTACAAAAGTGTTTTCAACTGTATTTAGCATTATATCAGGTGTATTTAGTAATATATCTAATTTTATTGCCACAGTAATCAGTACAATTTCTACAGTGATATCAACTCTGACAGGGATAGTTGGCGGTGTATTTAATTCTATATATTCTGTAGTGTCATCAATTATGTCGAGTGTTGGCAGTGTGATTTCCGGGGTACTGACGGGGATACAGTCAGCGTGGAACGGACTGACAGGATTTGTTTCAGGAGTATTCTCCGGGATATCCAGTGCTGTAAGCTCCCTTGTGTCATCGGTCAAAGGATTTGTAAATGGTGTTATCAGCGGTATAAATTCTGCAATTGATATCATCAATAAAATCCCCGGCGTAAGTATTGGTCCGATACCGCAGCTTGCAAGTGGTACTCAAAACTGGCAGGGTGGATTTGCCTACATGAATGAAGGCGGACGCGGTGAGCTGACTTACCTTCCGAACGGAGCGCAGGTCATCCCGCATGATATCAGTGTGCAGTACGCAAAAGAGGCTGCGCGGGCAAATGCGGCGCTGGAACCGTTGGATATGGCGGCATTGGGACAGTATATTGTCAGTGCAGTAACAGAGCAAGGTGCGCAGATTTCGGAAGGACTCTGCACAGGTATATCACGGATGAGGTTTACGGCAGATGACAGAGAAATTGTAAGATACATGGACTCATTAGGATTTGCAAGGGGGTAGTCAGATGGATTTTTATTATGTGAACCATAACGGGAAACGGATTGATTTATCAGACTACCCGTATCTTTTTCAATCGGGGGATATTCTGGACTGGATATATACTTACGACACATCAGAGGGGAAAAGGAACCAAGTTTCAAATTTCAGGAAGGTGGCGAAGGAATTTTCCGTCAAGATAGCAGTCCTGTGTGATTTTTCAATCCCGTTGAATGAACGCCAAGAAGAATGGAATCAGGCAGTTGATTCTATGGTTGAATTATTTGAGGAAGATGTCATTGAGGGGCAGGAAGGGAAATTATATTCAGATACCGAGTATTACATGAACTGTATGATTATCGGTTCAACAAAAAGTGACTGGAAAATGGGTTTGCCTGTTATGTTTAATACATTAAAGCTGATATCCAGCAATCCAGGATGGACAAAGGAACACCCTTATTACTTTAAGAGCAGTGAAATCACATCTACAGATAATAAGCGCTACGCTGGGAAATATGCCTATCGCTATGCAAACGGTCTGACAAATACGGCTATCATAAATGAACACTATGCTGAATGTAACTTCCGTCTCATCATTTACGGTCCATGCACACAGCCGTCCATCTATATCGGTGGATACGAATACCGTTTTAACATTGTATTGCAGGAAGGTGAATATCTGGAAGTAGACAGCGCCGCGGAAACCGTAACAAAATACATGAAATCGGGTGTAAAAATCAATGCGTTCAATAACAGGAATTTCAAAAATTCGGTATTCCAGCCAATCCAGACCGGAAGGCAGGAGATAAGCTGGAATGGTCGGTTTGATTTTGACATCATCATGTACGAAGAGAGGAGCGAGCCAAAATGGTCGTAAAGGCAGAGGCTATCTATGAAGGCGGCACATACGAACTGATAAGGGATAATCAGACGGGATTTTATACCGCAAAGATAGAAGCACTGGCACGGAAACTGAATACAGATGGAAAATATACCTATTACCCGGTCATGCTGCGGATAACAGATGACGCGGGGAATGTGACGATAAAGACAGTATCGGACGCAGTGCTAGGAGATGACCTGACATTGATTGTCCGGGAAGCAGACATATTCCCGTTAAAAATCATCGCCGCAAACACGCAGGGCGAGGAACTGGGATATATCAAAAACGCGAACAGCGTAGATATTGACCTGGGAAGCACAAATGATTTTGAAATGGAGCTGGACGCGGACGTATGGGACGAAAGCATGCTGAACTGGGGATACAGAGTTTATATCCCTGGTACAGAATATGGCGGGCTGCTGGAGGACAGAAAGACATCCACGAAGAGCAATACAGTTACATGGATAGGCTACACATGGCGAGGGCTGCTGTCGCAGAAAATCATAGAGCCGCCATCCGGTCAGTCACATAAAATTGTGTCCGGGGAAGCGAATCAAATAATAGGAGACATCATAGGGGACCAGTTTGGTCCTATTTTTGTTGCAGACAATGAAAACAGCGGTATCCAAATCAGCAGTTTCCAGTTTGACCGATACTGTACAGTTCTGGAAGGACTGGAGAAAATGCTGGGGACGCAGAATGCAAGACTGAAAATCTATTATCAGCAGGGAGACCCCGGCGGGATGAATGGGGCGGTACATATTTGCGCGGTCCCAATCACCGATTGGTCGGAGGAATTTGAATACAGCCAGGACGATAAAATTAATTTCACAACCCAGGATTACCGCAGGGGAATCAATCATCTCATCTGCGCTGGAACAGGGGAGGGGGAAGATAGAACAGTCCTTCATCTGTATGTGCAGGCGGATGGGACTATAGGCAGCACGAAGTACTATACCGGTCTGTCAGAGCGGACTGCATTGTATTCCTATACATCCCAGTCAGATACAGAGAAGCTGAAGGAAGACGGCGAAAAGAAGCTGAGAGACTTAATGAATTACATACAGATGGACGCAACCGTGGATAATGTGGATGTGGAAATCGGTGACATCGTTGGCGGTCGGGACCGGCTGACAGACATGTACCTGAAGCAGCCTGTAGTCAATAAAATATTGAAGATAAAAGAAGGAAGCGCAACAATCGAGTACAAACTGAAAGGAGAGGAATGAAATGGCATTAAAACCAATCACAGTAAACACGCCCGCTGCAGAGCCGGCACATATACTGGCAGAAGATGACGCAGCCATCTATGCCGCGCTGATAGGGGATGACAGAGTGCTGGACATAGGCGGGAAGCTGGCAGCGACTGTCATAAGCAACAATAAGGTGCGGATAACGGACGGCGTGGTGGTTGTCGGCGGTCATGCGGCAATCATATACAAAGGTGACTATGAAGACATGACGATAGAAAACGGGGTATCCGGCAAAAAACGGAACGACCTAATAGTCGCTAGATTCATCGCAGGTGATGACGGCGGAGCAGATTCTTATAGCTTGGTCGTTGTCAAAGGAACTGCCGGGACGTCAGCCACTGACCCCGCAATCGTACAGGGAAATTTGTATAACGGGGACAAGCAGAGAGACTATCCGTTGTGGAGGGTCAAAATCGAAGGACTGAGTATTACGGCAGTCGAACAGCTGTACACCGTAAATACGACAAACACGGATTTGTCTGATAGTGTTCGTCAGTTAAATGAAAATTGTGTGACGCTGGAGAAGACAGGCACCTATTCAAACGATTTCTACGGCTACATATATTTCATATACCAGGTCAATGGAAAACGATATCTAAAATTATTCGGTTCATGGAGCGGAACACTATCAGGTACAGCGACTGCGGGCGGAATATACTACGGGGTAATAACTAACTTGATGTTGATACAGAACGTAGATGTAACTGTAAATCGTGTCATACGCCTAGCATTCGCTCCCGCGGACTGTGTCGGTATTTTGGTTACGGGTGCTTATAATAATTTGTCCGTTGGCAATGCATATGTTTCAAGCAACCTGCAATATTTGATTACATCGCCACCGTATACCGCAAAAATCACATGGGAGATATTATGTGAAATCGAATAATTATTTCCATTTTCCGGTTGCATACCAGTCAACCGCATGTGTTTCCGTATTTGCACCACTCACTTGCCGTGAATAGACATACGCAATTGAGAGTGATGTTTTCCGCACAGACAGCAATTCATTGATATATGTTGCATTTACGTATCTAGGCTGCGTAAACAGAAAATAATCTGTACCACTATCATTACCTACGAATGGAATCGGAAAATTTATCGTTCCGTATCCGGATGAATATGATACAGATATGTAGCCCCACTGCTCCAGACGCCCGTCTTTATATTTTATATAGTGACTGGTGCCAGATTGCCCGATTTCTTCGATTGAATTTTCATTTAACTGACTAAGTGAATCAGACAAATCCGTGTTTCTACCATAGAAAGGAGTGATTAAAATGGCAATAAAAACAGTACAATATTCCCTAAACGGGCAAACATATACACTAGCGAAAGATACTGCCACGGGGAAATATAAAAAGACAATTACAGCCCCGGCAAAAAGCAGCTATAGCCAACCCAATCATGTATATGCGGGGGTGTTAAAAGTAACCGACCAGGCGGGGAATGTAACCACAATAGACCAGAATAATGCAGAGTTTGGCGCACAGATGAAGCTGGACGTCAATGAAAAAGTTGCTCCGGTCATTACACCATCAAAGCCGGGCGCAGGGGCATATCTGACAAATAACAGTGTGGCAATACAGTTCGATGTCACGGATAATGATTCCGGCGTTAATTCGGGCAGTATATCCCTGCAGATTGACAGTCTTGCTGCAATCACAACAGGTCTGACGAAAACCGCTATCACAGGCGGGTACCGATGTACATATACAGCGACATTGAGCGATGGCGCACATACGCTGAAGATTAATGCAAAGGACAATGATGGAAATGTGGCAACACAGAAAACTGTATCATTTACGGTTGACACGGTTGCCCCGGAACTGAACCTGTCAACGCCATCGGCGGGATTGGTGACGAACCAGGGAAGCTGTACGGTAGCCGGCACAACGAGTGACGCAACGAGCGGACCGTGTACAGTGATTATAAAATTAAATAATGTAGACCAGGGAGCTGTTTCCGTGAGCGGGGACGGCTCCTTCTCTAAATCGGTTTCCCCATTCGTCAAAGGGCAGAACACCATTTATGTTAAGTCTACGGATAAGGCGGGTAAGTATACAGAAATCACACGGATTGTTACCTATGACCCTGACGCACCCGTGGTTCATTCTGCACAGATTACTCCGAATCCGGTCAATGCAGGGGAAGAATTTGAAATCATCGTTGAGGTAACGGACGAGTAGGAGGGAGGCAGATGGTATATGTCGATGACGTAAAAGTGACGCCGAATCCGGTTGAAACCGGGCAGGAGGTTACGATTGAAGTGACATTGCACGAAGAATATGAAAACGCGAAGAAATATACAAACAGGTACCCGTACCGATACGGGGAGAAAGGAGATTGAAAATGAAAGAACTGATTTTTAACGATGGGCGGAAGACGGAGGTGCAGAGCGTATCCGCTTCCGGAGGTATCATGCATGTCAGGATGATTCTGACAACCTCTGAGCAGCTCAAAGCCTACTTCATGGATGAGTTTGCTACATCCGTTATGACCCTGCAGGAAAATGGCAAGGAGAAGAAATATGAGAATTACACGGAGCTGAAATATATCAAAGAGGAAGCTGGCGGCATATGGGAAGTAGAAATGAGGCAGACGGAGGCAGATACGGAAACAAGACTGGCAGAACTTGAAGAAGGAGTAAGCCAAACCAACACGGATTTGCAGATGGCAATTGCGGAACTGACGATGGTAATTTCTACGCTGACAGCAACCATGCAGCCTGAGGAGGGAGGTGAAAACGATGTTTAATGAGAACAGTGTCATTGTAAAGACATGGGTCAGCCTAGTTGTAGCAGGAACATATACACGCGACCAGGTACCGAATTTGAGTAACTTGAAGGAAGTAGTATACACAGTTTTGGATGAGTTGGAAGGAGAATAATCATGACGTTTACGAAAAACAGCATATTAGTAAAAACATGGGTGAGTTTAGTTGTTTCAGGCGTATTCACAGTGAAACAGGTACCGGCGCTGTTTAATCTCAAGACGGTAGTGCAGGATATCATTAATGATTTGACAGGAGAGTAAGCCGATGGATACACCAATTACACGGGCAGAACACGAAGAGTTTCGGAAGCGCATAGACGAAGAGGACCATCGCCAGAACCGGCGCATAGAAATCCTGGAGAAAGGGCAGGAGCAAAACAGTAAGATGATTGCGTCTGTCGAGAAATTGGCATTAAACATGGAAAACATGTTGAAAGAGCAGGAGCGCCAGGGGAAGCGGCTGGAGATTTTGGAAAACCGGGACGGGGAGACGTGGAGAAAAGTAAAGTGGCACATATTGACGCTGGCTATCGGTGTGATAGCAGGCATTATTTTTACACAAATAGGATTGCAATAGGAGGCATTGGGTGATGAAAAGTACATGGATTGAATGGAAAGAATGGGCGAAGGCAGCAGGAGTCCGGGCAGTAAAGACGCTGGCACAGACAGCAGTCGCTACAATTGGGACAGCCGTTGTATTGGATGAGGTTAATTGGATTATGGTCCTGTCAGCGTCAGCACTGGCGGGAGTACTGTCTATATTAACCAGCATTGCGGGTCTTCCGGAAGTTCCAAAGTGGGAAGAGGTAGAGGATTCAGAGGACGCATAAGCGTCCTCTTTTCGATTTGCGACGTCGCAAAAGGAGGTAGAAACTATGCTATTAAAAGAGATAGCTGTACAGTTGATGGAACACCTGTGTAATCACGATTGGCACGGATACAGCCAGGTCAGTCGATATGGAGACGGAGAGGGAACCTGCCCGGTAGAAATCAACGGAAAGACCTATTATTTAGAGCAGGGTGATAGAGATTGCAGTTCCGGCATTATCACGGCATTTGAAGCGGCGGGAATTTCCTGCGGCGGTGCTATTACTACAGCAAATATGCGGTCCTGTATGGTAGGCACTGGGAATTTTATCTGGCACCCCATGTCTTCCGGGTACATAGCAAAACGCAGTGACATATATCTAAATGAAATAAACCACACAGCGATGTGCGTATCTGCAGAGCCGGACATGCTGGCAGAATTTTCCATATCAGAAACCGGTGGGATTGATGGTGCAGAAGGGGACCAGACAGGATACGAATCATATATCCATGCATATTATGATTATCCGTGGGATGGCATTTTGGAATGTGTTTGCGCCGCAGAAGACGGCGGGGGCACATTAGGCAGCATGGACGCAGCAGCACCGCCGATGCCGCGATACCGGGTCTACACGGCGGAGGATGGTTGGTTGGAATGGATGACTGGGCTGTCATGTTCGGATGGCTGCGGTGATGATTTCGCCGGAATCCCAGGACACTTGCAGCGAAACGCCCAGTTCAATAATCTGGGACCAGGTGGCTGGTTCCGGCTGAATATGAAACGGCAGGGCGAATTACCGAAAAATCGGGAAAACACCGATATGTCAGACTACGTAATAGGGTATACGATATATTACGATACACCGGAACCGGGAAAAACAGGATATTATCGGGCAAAATACCGTGTTGCCACAGCGGGAAAAGACTATCTAAAATGGGAATACGATGATGAGGACGGCGGAGCCGGGGATGATACAAATGGAGTAGACCGGTTGCAATTGACAATTGAATAGACGAGAAAAATCTCCCCGGACAATCAAATCCGGGGAGGGAATATTGTATCATCTTCAAGGGGCAAAAAAGGGGCAAATTTATAAATTTCATAAATATTCATGGCGTAATAAATATAACAATACCTTGTTTTTTTAATACTATATTATATAATGAATATATAAATTTGTCCTGTTATCCGCATTTTAATTATATGTGCAGACAGTGGGGTTTACAAAATGCCAACAAATGAAAAGATTTTACAGGCAATAATGAGCGGAGTACAAGATAGGAATATAAAATTTAAAGATTTGCAAAAGCTACTAGAGACTTTAGGATTCGAGTGCCGAATAAGAGGTGATCATTATATATATACTTATAGAGATACTCCAGAAATAATTAATATTCAACCTAGTAAAAATATGGCAAAACCTTATCAAGTGAAACAGATTAGAAATTATATAATAAAGTATAAATTAAAACTGTAGGAGGAAAAGAATGTATAAATATGAGCGTATTATATATTGGTCGGAAGAAGATGGTGCTTTCATTGTAGAAGTACCTGAACTTCCCGGTTGCATGGCAGACGGTGAGACTGTCGGAGATGCAATCGCTAACGCCGAAGCAGTTATTAGAGAGTGGCTGGAAATTGCCAAAGAAAGAGGTCAGGAAATACCTGAGCCTAAAGGTCGCTTAACATATGCGTAATCATAATACGAAACCTTAGCTTGGCAGAAGTGACAAAGGATGATATTCTTATTCCTTTTGTCACTTCTGTTTTTTTAGGAGTGATAAGTCTGGACTTGCCAGACTTTGGTGACCGCTTACAATCCTGAAACACATCTTTTGGCGCTTCTGGTGACTCTATTTTTTCTTATTCAGTTCTTTCATGATTCCAAGGATACATGCCATGGATTCGCTGTTCAATTGTTTCGCTTCGCGGATAAATTCATTGAGTTCATAGGGATGGGAATTTCCTTCATCGAAAAATTCTTCCGGTGTTATACCAAGATATTCACAGATATAGAAAAAAGACTGCATGGAAGGGAGGGTTTTTCGATTTTCGATATTATTGATGTAGTTGTTTGCCTGTCCCAGTGACAACGACATATCGCGCGCGGACACTCCTTTTTGCATCCTCAATCTGGCGAGACGCTCCGGAACATAATCTTCATACATTATATGTAATACCTCCTATTCTTACATATAGATTGTAGCTTACAAAGCAAGGATATTCGCTAAATATAAGAGGGTGTTTTGGTTGACGCGATAGTTAATTTCTATTAAAATAAGGTGAAATAATAGTTTTCAACTATTAAAAGAATTGACTGGAATGGTACAGGCTATATCGTTGTTTATTTTTAACGGGACGAAAGAGGAGAGGGTATAAAATGAACGAAAATTTAGCAGCAACCAATGAACTTGAGGAGCAGGTAGAATATAAATTCAAGGACTTTCCGCTCGCCATTTTCCGGGATGTATTTGATTCTTTTGTAGATAATGCTTTTTATTGCCACTGGCATGACGAGATTGAGCTGGCGGTCGTGTTGAGAGGCTCTGTGACCTATCTTTTAAACCAGGTTCCTTACGTGGTGGAGGAAGGGGACGGACTCTTTATCGGTCCGCGCGCGCTTCACTCTGCCGAGCAGAATGAAAAAGGGACTGTGGTCTTTAACATTTTGTTCCCAAGCAGGATGTTAAGCCAGATGTTCCACAATTTTTCCTTTTATAAATATGCCTCCCGTACTTCCCACTGGTTCAATACGGGGCGTACGTTAAGCAAGGAGGTGCAGGAAGAGTGGGAAATCCTGGACAGTTTAAAGAAGATTGAAGCCTCCACTCACAGTGAAAATAACGAGTTGATACATGCGGAGGCAATGCTGCATATTTGGCAGTATCTCCCGAAATTGTTTGAGAATATCCCGGTCATTCCCCAGGCGACTTTGTCAATCCGGGAAGAGCGGATGCGCAACATGATTTCCTATATCCATGACAATTATATGTATCCGATTACGGCGACCTCCATCGCTGCCTCGGCAAATATAAGCCGCAGCGAGTGCTTTCGGTGCTTTTCTGTCTTTGGACGGACATCGCCGATTGATTATCTGAATACATACCGTCTGCATATTGCTACGAGAAAATTGCTGGAGACGAATGAATCTATCTCAAATATCAGTAATTCCTGCGGCTTCAGCAGCAACAGCTATTTCAGCAAAATTTTTAAGGATAATTACGGCATGTCCCCGTTCGCTTTCAGGAAGCAGAATGGCAAAGCCTGCGAAAACAGGCAGTTCCAAAGTGTATAAGAGGGCTGTTGAGTCATCCGAGGAGGGGTGTAACATTGTTCAAGGTATTGATTGTAGACGATGAGCTGTATATTTGTGAGATGCTCAAAAAACTGATAGATTGGCAGGGACTCCATCTCATGTGCGTTGGCGAGGCGGGAGATGGCATGCTTGCTATGGAAAAAATCCGGGCATTGAAACCGGATATCGTTTTGACAGATATCCGTATGCCTGGGGTTGACGGACTGGAGATGGTGCGTCAGATGCGTGAGGAATTTCCGGCTCTTTTTTTTGTGCTCTTCAGCGGGCACAAGGATTTTGATTATGCGTGTACCGCCATCAAGTATGGGGTGGAGGATTACCTCTTAAAGCCGGTCAATCAGAAAAAATTGAACCGGGTGCTGGAGAGGATTGTGGCAAAGCTGGAGAGAAATTCGGCGGAGAGCGAGGAGAAGACAAGGAAAGAAGAGCAGCTGGAATACACGCTGGAACGCTTAAGGGCGGTCTGTGTGAGCCAGATTCTGGAGGAAAATGTAAAGATAGATTCCGTAGAGACGTTCAACCGGGAGTGTCAGTGCCGTTACAGGGGAAATGATGTGCAGGTGGCGGCATTCAAGCTGGATGTGGTGAACTGGCGCTATCCCCAGGAAAATCCGCTCAGGGAAAAACGATTTATCATGAATAAGATTGGAGACGAGGCGCTGGATTTTCTGGAGAAAGAATCCATATATGCGGAAAAATTTCTGTGTGGGGAACTCCTCTATCTCATGCTGGAAACAGAAGACCGGGATTTAGAGAGATATAAGAGGCTGTTCCGGGAGATTGGACTTTTCATGGAGCGTTACCCATCCTACCACATCTCCATGGGAATCGGCATAGGTCCTAAGAGTCCCGGAAGCTACCGCGATACTTTCCAGAGCGCCCGCGAGGCAGTCTATAAGCGGCTTGTGGAAGGGACAGATAAAGTATTGTTCTTAAATGAGGAGGAAGAAAAGGAGCCGGACGAAGAAACGCTTCCTATTGATACATACAGAAGGGGCTTTTCCTCTGCTATGGAGACCTGCAGTGAGATAGAGATGCAGAAGTGGACCGAAAATATCGTGGAAGAGATACTGGGAGGAACAGAGAGTGTCTACAAAAAACTGGTGAGACTTCGGAATCTCCTGGAAGAGGTCTTGAACAGTCTTTGTGAAAGCGGCGGCGAGGAGATGGGAATTTCCCCGGAGGAAGTCAAAAGAGCAGGGATGGCTGTATTTGAATATACGAAAGAAGAATGGCTCAGGCGATTTGTGAAAAACACAATACTGGAAAACTTTGAAAAATACCTGGATTTTAAAAAGATACAGGAAGCGCGCCCTGTGAGGGATGCGAAAAAGTATATAAACGCGCATTACCGGGAGGATATCACACTTGAGCTGCTTGCGGAGAAGGTTTATTTAAATCCCATTTATTTCAGCACGATGTTCAAAAAAGAAGAGGGTATGAATTTTAGCAAATATCTTCTCATGGTGAGGATGGATAACGCTAAGAGACTGCTGGGAAACCAGACATATACCATTGCGCAGGTGGCGGAGCTGGTGGGATATAAGGATTATAAACATTTCAGCAAAGTGTTTAAGAAAACAGTGGGTATCACACCCAATGAATTTCGCAGGCTGAACTATTAATTTGGAAATAACGCGGCGGATGAGAGAAAATGGAAAAGAGGATAAAAGGCAGAGAGATGAGATGGCGGCTGTATCAGACAGCGGCGGTGCTTGTGGTTCTGGCGGGATTGTATTTTGAATCAGGTTTGATTACAGTGGTTAGCATATTGACACTGGGGATAGCAGCGGTTCTGTTTTTGGAAATATTGGAGAGGTGTGACCATATTCTTGGGCGGATGCCGGGAAAAGCGCGGATTCGTCCCCTTCGGGAGATAAAAAGCAAGGGAAAGCAGCTTGAGATAGAAATGGAAAAGATACTGGAAGGATGCCGGGAAGAGGCGGATAAAGACCGCGCGGTGGAGCTTTTGACCAAGCAGGCGGAGCTCAGCGCCCTGCAGAGCCAGATAAATCCGCATTTTCTCTACAACACCCTGGAATCTATCCGGGGGCGAGCCCTGGTGGAAGACTGCGGGGATGTGGCGGAGATGGCGGAGGCGCTGGCGGGGCTGTTCCGCTACAGCATAAGCAGAAAGGGAGAGCTGGTGACGCTGGGGGAAGAGTTTTATAATCTGGACAATTATTTTTTGATTCAGCAGTACCGTTTCCCCAATAAGTTCCAGGTGCGCTATGAGGTGGAAGACGAGGCGCTTTTATCCGTCCTGCTCCCGCGGATGTCCATCCAGCCGCTGGTAGAGAATGCTATCTATCACGGGCTGGAGACAAAGGTGGGAAAAGGGGATATTTCTATCAAAGCAACAGAGTACCAGAGCCGTATCGAGATTTCCATAAAAGATAACGGCACGGGGATAGCGGATGAGAAGTTGAGGCAGTTAAACCTCTGGCTCGCCCAGGGACGTGACCCCAAGGAGATGAGGGCGGAGCAGGTGGGGATTGCCCTGCTCAATGTGAATAAGAGAGTTGCCCTGCGCTTTGGCGGGGAATATGGACTGCGCATTTACAGCACAGTGGGATATGGGACGGATGTCAGGCTCACGATACCTAAGACGACAGAGGAAGCGGGATAAGAGATGAAAGAGGAAGCTTTACGCATGGAACATGTCCGCGGAAATGAAGGGCTGTGCCCGCTGTATTCCTTAAGCTTGTCTGTGAGACGGGGAGAAATCAGCGGGGTGGTGGGGCTTAGAAACTCCGGGATTACTGAAATGTTTAACATCCTATCGGGCAAACTATCCTATCAAAGCGGCAGTATCTATGTGAATGAGAGGCGTGTGAGGCAGAGTGCCTTCGCACACCCGGAGATGCTGGGGATTGCGGTGATTCATTACAGCAGTGCCCTCAATGAGAAACTCACTGTGGCGGAAAATATACTGCTGCTCAATCACCTGAACAACAAACCCCATCTGCTGCATACCAGGACGTTGGAGGAACAGGCGGGAAACCTGCTGCACTCCCTGGGGATTGAGATTCCGGCACATAAGATGGCGAGTGAGCTGACGCCGGCGCAGCAGCATGCCATTTTAATCGCGCGGGCGGTCTACGAGGGCAGCAGGATTATTGTGCTTGAGAATATCCAGCAGCAGTATTCACAGCGGGAGATGGATGGACTGGGATGGCTCATGCGCAGAACTGCGAGACAGGGGATATCCTATATATATAAATGCTATCATGACAGCTACATGTTCCAATATATGGATAAGCTCACCTTTCTGCGAGGCGGGGTGACTGTGGGGGAATATGAGAGAAAGTATTTTACCGATATGTACAGTGTAAGGGACATGCTGGGGCAGACGGGGGATGAACAGCTTGCCCAAGAACGGCAAAAGACAGGTAATGCGTCTTCTGGAAGGGAAATTCTGCGGGTGGAGAAGATGGTGACATCCGGAAACAGTACGCCTGTGAGCTTTTCTCTCCAGGAGGGCGAAACCCTCGTGATACTGGATGAAGAAGGCAGCAGGGGGACAGAACTCATCAGTGTCTTGTCGGGAAAAGAGCCGCGGTTTTACCGGAGCGGAAAGGTCTTTGTGGGACAGCGGGAAATTCCGGTAAGTCCGGGCAGGAACAAGATGAGGAAATGGGCGGCATTTATACCGGAGAACGCGGCGAAGACAGGTGTGCTGAAAAACAGGTCTATTGCGGATAATATGCTGCTCACTAAGCTGGCTTCAGGGCGAAGAGGCTTATGGTGCGTGAGAAGACGGATGGAGAACTTTGTCACAAAAGAATTTCTGGAAAGCCTGCCGTGGGAGAGCTGGGAGAAATTTGGAGCCGGGATAAAAGCAGGGGATTTGGATGAGATAGGGCGCTATGAGTTGTTGTTTTATAATAATCTGAAAAACAGCTGCCACATATTTATTATGGAAAATCCCTTTGCCTACAATGACGAGGCGACAAGGGAACTGATAAAACGCAGGATATTTGAACTGAATCAGAAAGGCATCGGCGTGGTGATGAATGTACATGACATGTCGAGTGTCCCAAAGACAAATTATAGAATCTTGAAACTGTAAAAGACCGAAATCTTCATAACATGGGGATGTCGGTCTTTAAAAATATGTAAAGAATCTGTAAATTCTTAAAATCACCCCCCTAAATATAAATTGAGCCGGATTGTTGGAGTGCGTCGAAAAATATATAATTTTATTAAAATAAGTGAAGAAAATACGGATAAAAGCCGAAAAAGGAGGAAAAACATGAAAAAAAGTAAAAAAGTAGTTTCTTTATTGCTGAGCGCGTCAATGATGGCGGCGCTGATATCCGGCTGCGGCAGCAGTTCTGGGGAGGGAAGTACAGGCAGCACCACCACGCCAAAGGCTCAGAAAAAAGACATCGGCGCGAACGGTGTGCCGGGAGTGGATGACGCGGCTCTTGCGGACATGCTGGTGGAGGCAGCGAGCGACCCGCTGTATTCCGAGATTTGTGTGAGCGACCCCACATGTACCAATGGTATCCTTCCGCCGATGTACGATTCCAGAGCGGATATCGATAAGGCAATCCCGGAAGATGCGGGTTCCTACACTGCGGATGAAATTAAGATAGGTTATCAGATTTATATGTATGACAACGACTGGTTCACAGAGATTGCCGAGGGCGCGAAGGCGGCTGCGGAGGACTATGGCGTGGAACTGGTCATCGTCAGTGCGGAAGGTTCCGATGAAGGATGTCTTCGCGCGGTGGAAAATCTCATTACACAGGGCTGCCAGGGCGTTCTCTTAAACGCAGTTTCTCTGGACGTCAACAATAAGCTGGCAAATATGTGCACCGAGGCAGATGTGATGTGTGTGGGCGCAGGTATCATGGTAGGTGAGGAGACCGGTGTTTTGACTTCCTGCACCACCAACAACTTTGGTTCCGCGAAAGCCAGCGGGCAAGTTCTGGCAGAAAAATTATCCGGGGAACACATTAAAGCAGCATGCTCTTTGTCCTACTGGGGCGAGACTAACGCAGAGAGCCGTATGGCAGGCTTTACAGCAGGCGTGTTCAGCTACAGAAACGAAGAGAACAATATGGGCTATACAGAGGTTGAGTGTGAGACAAAGGCAGTGCAGTTCTGGCAGGAAGTACGTCAGAACGGAAGCGCTTCCTCCGATGAATTTGATTTTGAAATCTGTTCTGTCGGAGAGTCCAACAACACAGAGGAAGGCGGACAGAAGACAGCAGAGAACGCTTTCACAGCTCATCCTGATATCAACGCTTTCTTCGCGAACAACGACTTTGAGGGCGTGGGCGTGACAAACGGAGCGAGAAATATGGGCATCACTCTGGGCGAGGGCGGATGCTGGGTTGTATCTGCCAATGACGGATACATCAAAGCTCTGGATATGATAAAAGACGGCGAATACCTGACAACCTGCGACGGCGGTTCCTATGCCAACGGATATGCGGCAGTGGCGCTTCTGTGCGAGATACTGTTAAACGGATATGACGCGAACGACCTGACTCCTCTGACCTGCTCTGCTTACGAGCCAATCAATGAGAGCAATATGGACAAATACTATATCGAAGGTGCGGTGCTCTCCAGAGGCACGCCGTCTGAACCGCAGACGATTTCCGAATATAACAAAGCACAGGCGGAAGCACTTTCTACAGAGACAGCTTCTGAATAGCAGAAATATAAAAGGAAAGAAATTTCGGATGCCGGTTATTTCGGACAGAAGAAATTCCGGTGTCTGAAATTTTTATAAAGGGTGTACATTATGGGAAAAAAAGAAGGAAGCAATAACGTCAGAGTCAGAATGACTGGCATTAAGAAGTCTTTCGGAGGTATCAACGCTTTAGAGAATGTGGACCTTGAGCTTCGCAAAGGAGAAATCCACGCGCTCATGGGAGAGAACGGGGCAGGAAAATCCACCCTTATGCGGGTGCTCTCAGGAGTCTATCAGGCGGAGGAAGGAGAAATCCTCATAGGCGGAGAAAAGAAGGTGATGTCCTCACCGAAAGACGGCATCGACAATGGAGTGTCTGTTATCTGGCAGGAATTTTCCCTCATGCCGGATTTGAGTGTGGCGGAAAATATCCTCATCGATGATTTGAACTCCGGAAAGAAAATCATCAACTGGCAGAAATTTTATAAAAAGGCAAGAAAGATACTGGATGATTTAGGCTATCAGAATATCAACGAAAAAGCGCGGATTGATGAATTGAGTACTTCTCAGCAGCAGGTTGTGGAAATCTGCAAGGCGTTGAGCAGGAAGGCGGATGTGCTGGTGCTGGATGAGCCTACGGCGCTCCTGGCAACGCAGGAGGTAAAGAAGCTCTTTGGCATACTCAAAAGGCTGAGAGAAGAAGGGAGCAGCATCGTCTACATCTCCCATCGTCTGGATGAGATTTTTGAACTGTCGGACCGCATCACGGTCTTAAAAGACGGAAAGCTGGCGGGGACAGTCAACACCAAGGATGTGGATGAAGAAAAACTGATGCTCATGATGGTAGGAAGAAAGCCATCAGAACTTTTCTCCGAACGCTCAGCAAAAATTGGCGAGGTGACGGTAAAAGCGGAAAACCTCTGCCGTGGAAAGAAGGTCAGAAATGTCTCCTTTGAGGCACGCAGCGGCGAAGTGTTAGGTCTGTACGGACTGGTCGGCGCGGGAAGGACCGAGACCGTGAGGCTCTTGTTCGGAGCGGATAAGAAAGAGTCCGGAGAGATTTACATAAACGGAGAAAAGGCGAAAATCAATTCGCCGAAAGATGCTCTGCGCTATAAGGTGGGGCTTTTGGCGGAGGACAGAAAGCACCAGGGAGTGCTCCTCAATATGGGCATCCGGGTTACATCGACCTTGAGCTGCCTGAAAAAATATACGGGACTGTTCGGGAAGATTTCTTTTGCACAGGAAGAGGAAGAAGTTAAAAAGATGTGCGCCTCCCTGAACTTGAAATACAACAACATCAACCAGAATGTCTCCGAACTGTCCGGCGGAAATCAGCAGAAGGTGGCACTGTCGAAGCTGCTGCTCTCCAACTGTGAAATTTTGCTGCTGGATGAACCGACGCGAGGAGTTGATGTGGGAGCCAAGATTGAAATCTTTAAGCTCATCAATGATTTGGCAGAATCAGGTAAGACTGTGATTGTTATCTCATCCGAGATGATGGAGCTAATCGGGCTCTGCGACAGAGCCATCGTGATACATGAGGGTGAAGTGGCGGCAGTTTTGGATAAAAAAGATATCAATGAAGAAAACCTGATTAAATATTCGATGGGGGTAACAGCGTAATGGGAAACGAAAAAACACTTAAAGGAAAAAATATAAAGAAATTTATCATTGATAATAACTTTGTGGTAGCATTTGTGATATTGCTGATTGTATCAGCGCTGCTTTCTCCCAGCTTTTTGTCCGTGTCCAATTTCACGAACCTAGTAAAGCAGCAGGCAGCCGCGCTTCTGGTAGCGTTTGGTATGCTTTTTACGCTGACGACCGGAGGTATTGACCTGGCGGTAGGAGCTAATGCCTGCTTATCTGGTATCGTCCTCGGTACAGCGATTGTAAAATGGGGCTGGGACGGAATCGGAGGGCTGATAGGAGCATTGCTTCTGGCAATCCTCGTATCCTGTCTGATAGGAGCTATCAGCGGCGTGGTTATTTACTGTATGAACCTTCCGCCGTTCATTGTGACACTGGCAATGCAGTTCTCCCTGCGGGGGCTGGCAAACATGATTTCAAACGGACAGCCGATTCGTGCTCTCACAGAGACACAGTCCTACGATATGTTGGTGGCATTTTCTGCTCCCAGCGCGAAAGTCCTGGGGATTCCGGTACCATTTTTGTTCGTCCTAGTGATAGCTATCATTTTGGGATTTGTTCTGCGCAAAACCAGTTATGGAAGAATGATATTGGCAACAGGAAGCAACGAAGAGACGGTACGTCTCGCCGGAGTCAATGTGCTGAAGTACCAGATTTCCGTGTACGTCATCAGCGGACTGATGTGCGGGATTGCGGGCATTATGTTGTCCTCCAGGTCCAATGTATTCTCTCCCACAGCGGGAACAGATTATGAGATGAATGCTCTTGCCGGCGCGGTTATCGGCGGGGCGAGCATGACTGGAGGTTCCGGAAGCGTCTTCGGTACGATATTCGGTGTTTTCATACTTGCCATGCTGGAGAATGTCATGAACCTGATGGCACTGCCGCCGTATCCGCAGCAGGTTATCAAAGGTGTCATCATCATACTCGCGGTGTTCATGCAAGTAGTGACATCAAAAACAAAAAAAGAATAAGAAAAGGAGTGTGTGAAAATGGCTGATAAAAAAGAAGTATTACGCCTGCAGGAACTTGCGTATCAGGAAAG
>OGQQ01000286.1_pt1 | contig 53041 bp, 52 predicted proteins | sample 1553281 | NCBI WGS metagenome assembly OGQQ01 (sample SAMEA2579937, study PRJEB22360) | human gut metagenome | biome: human gut; feature: human-associated habitat; material: faeces | place: Denmark | collected 2008/2010 | reverse complement strand
AAATCACAAGGCTTGAAAAAAGTATAAATGCGGCAGCTAAAAAGGATTCCGCATATTACACCCAGGTGAAAAACAAGAAAGACCTGGAAGAAAAGAGAGATATTTTAGAAAAAATTGCGCAGAACAATGCAATCACTGCTCCGGCGGATGGGTCTGTGACAGCGGTCAATATTTCTGCCGGCAATGTGCAGAACAAAAGCGGCGGACAGACAAATGCAGAAAAAAGTAATGACAAAGACAGCGGCGCTCAGAAAGAAACCAATGGACAGAAAATATCTGCTCTGGAAGGATTCCGTGTATCAGCAGGTATCACACTATACAGGGGCACAGCCGCAAACAGCGGATACAAAATGATAAATCTGTCGGATGGAACAGGGGAACAACAGGATGTGTGCATTGAGGCGTTTCCGAAATTGGACATCAAGGCGCCGGAAGCAGGAAAAAAGCCTTATACGGGGAATTTGGAGACAGAAATTTACGTCGCAAGGGCAGACTGGGACCCGCAGACAGAGGTGTTTGAACCGGATACAAAATACACAGCAAAAGTGAGGGTGATAGCGAACCCGGGATACTATTTTAAAGAAGGACTGCTGCCCGAGCTTGAGGGAGCAGAGATTTCCAATGTGGAATATCTGGGAGAAGATGAAATTACAGAAATCCATTTCCTGGCATCTTTCCCATCTGTTAAGACGGAGGAGAAAGAGCCGGGGACAACTGAGACGGGGACGAAAGAGGAGGAAACAAAAGGAACAGAATCTTCAGATACAGGAGCGTCAAATGTAGGTCCGCAGAAGGCAGAAACAGAACAGCTTCCGGGAAACACCGGGATAGGAGGAGATATGCAGGCAGGCGCAGGTGCAATCGAATTCGCAGGGGGTATATCCGCGGGCAGCATACCCGCAGGAGGCGCTTCTGCTGAGGGAAGCGCGAAAGAAGTGAATACAGAGCTGATGTCCGCCTTTACGATTGCCGCGGACAACAAGATGACTGTGGAAATCCAGGTGGACGAGATGGATATTCTCTCCATTAAAGAAGGGCAGAAGGCAAGGATAAGCCTCAATTCTATGCCGGGTTCAGATTACGAAGGAGAAATCAGCTACATCAACAGGATAGGAAATGCCAACAATGGTGTTACGAAATACACAGTGAAGATTACTGTGCCGAGAGATGAAAATATGCTCTGGGGGATGAATGTCTCAGCGGAGGTCATTGCAGAGAAGAGGGACGGTGTGGTGACAGTACCTGTATCTGCAATCACGGAAGAAGGAAATAAGTCCTATGTGTATATATCACTGGATGAGAAGACGGGAGCGCTAAAGAAGAAAAAAGAAGTAGAGACAGGTCTTTCTGATGGGACGAATGTGGAAATCATAAAAGGAGTTAAAGAGGGACAGAAGATTTATTATGAGGAGACAGAACCCGTCCAGGGGAATACTGAGGAAGAAATGATGATGTAGCAGGAGGTGGAGCGTGTGATTGAACTGAAAAAGGTATCGAAGATTTATCATATGGGCGGGGAAAAAGTATACGCACTGAACCAGGCGTCCCTGTACATACGAAAAGGGGAGTTTGTCAGTATCGTCGGTCCTTCCGGAAGCGGAAAGTCTACGATGATGAATATGATTGGATGTCTGGACAGTGCAGATGAGGGCGAATATCTGCTGGACGGGCAGCCTGTGAGCTCTTATTCGGAAAAGGAGCTGGCGAAGGTGAGGAGCCGCAAGATAGGGTTTATTTTTCAGAGCTTTAATCTGCTCCCCAAAATGACAGCACTGGAAAATGTGGAACTGCCGCTTATCTACCAGAGGATTTCGCCCAAAGAGCGAAAAGAGAGGGCTTGCCGAGCCCTGGAACAGGTAAAATTGCTGGAGAGAAAAGGACATAAACCTGCACAGCTTTCCGGAGGACAGCAGCAGAGAGTGGCAATCGCCAGAGCGCTTGCTTCAAATCCCTCACTCTTTCTGGCTGATGAACCGACTGGGGCGCTGGATTCCAGGACAGGTGAAGAGATTATGGAAATCTTCCGAGATTTGCATGAGCGGGGAAATACCATCCTGCTCATCACTCATGACGAGAATGTGGCAAACCAGGCGGAACGAAAAATCCGTATTCGCGACGGAAAAGTGAGCGAGGTGGCGATATGATTTTACAGTCTTTTAAAATGGCATGCAAAGCTATCTTTTCCAACAGGATGCGCTCGTTTCTTACCATGCTGGGAATCATCATCGGTGTGACCTCCCTTGTGGTGTTGGTCTCCCTTGTGAAGGGCGCCACAGATTCAGTCACGGAGGGCATTGCAGAGGCGGGAAAGACGATGTTGTCGGTGACAGTAAATGATAATCGGGGAGTTCCCCTTACCCTGCCGGAAATCCGGGAACTCGCGGACCGGGAGTGGGTGGCGGAAGCAGCGCCTTTCGCATCAGAAACTCTGACGGCGCGATACAAAGAAGAGAAGGGCGATATCAGCGTGATTGGGACAACACCGGGATATTTTCAGATACAGAATCTGAAAACAGAAAAGGGACGGAGCCTGAAAATGGCGGATGTGGAAAATGCCAGCTATGTGATTGTGCTCAATAACAGGGCAGCAGAGAAGTTCTTCCATACCACAGAAGCGGCGGGAAAAGAGATACTGCTGGGAGGCAGACGTTTCCTCGTTGCGGGGGTGCTTGAGGATAAAGATAAGGGCGGATGGAATATGGAACAGATGGAGGGATATATTCCTTTTACGACCATGTCAGGGATTTCCTCAAATGCAAAATACGTCAGTACGTTCAGCGTGACTGCGGCGGAAAGCGAAAAGAGCAAAGAAACAGAAGAAAAGCTGACAAGCTGGCTTCTGCAGCGCTTTAAAGGAAATAAAAAGTCATTTCAGATTTCCAATTCTGCGGAATTCATCAAATTGATGGAATCTACACAGAAGACCATGATGCTCATGCTGGGCGGCATTGCGGGGATATCTCTGCTGGTTGGCGGCATTGGGATTATGAATATCATGCTCGTCTCTGTGACAGAGCGTACGAGAGAAATCGGAATCCGCAAGGCAATCGGAGCTTCCTATGGGAATATCATGCTGCAGTTTCTTGTGGAATCTCTCGTAATCAGTCTTATCGGATGTGCCATCGGGATTTTTCTGTCCTGGGGAATCGTGAAAGCGGCGGACTCGCTTATGGCGGGATACACATACAGACTTTCTGCCGGAGCACTCTGGGCAGCGGTGTCTTTCTCGGCGGCTATCGGTATGATTTTCGGAAGTTATCCGGCGAACAGAGCAGCGAAAAAGAAACCCATTGAAGCCCTGCGTACATCATAGAGGAGAAACGAAAAATGAGAGAGACAGAAAGAAACTGGATAACAGAAATTATATGGACCATACTTTTTGGAGTGGCGGGACTTGTGGCAGCAGCCCTCTGGATTGGAAACAGAAAGGAAGCGGCGGATGGATGGGAGACGGCGGCAAAGCTGCTGCCGCTCCTGTTCATCCTGGCTGCTGCAGCGGTTCTGAGGCGCTGGAAAAGCCTGAAATTCAGCAAAAAGAACTGGCACATTATTTTTACGAAGGGGTGGTATATTTTTCTCGCGGGGATGATACTTGCCGGGTTGTTTCTCCTGTCAGCACCGACAGAGACGTACCGATATTTTTCCTTTCCCGCTCTGGGGCTGTTCATGGCAGGATGTATTCTGACTGCTGTTTTCGAGGAAATCATGTGCAGGGGCTTGATACAGAATATCCTGTGCGAGCGGATGAAAGAACCCTGGCACGCAATAGTGATATCTTCCGCCATATTTGCGCTGCTGCATTTTCTAAATCTGGTGGGAAAACCGTATTTCCTTGTGGGGACGACAGTGCAGGTGCTCTATACATTTGCGTTGGGGACTTTATTTGCGGTGTCATATGAAAAATCAAAAAATCTCTGGGTTCCGGTAATTCTCCATGCAGTATTTAATATGCTGGGTTCCATTGGGGATATCTTTTTAGTGCCGAACAGTGGAGCAGGGGCGGCAGTAAAAGCGGATTTGTCTGTTTCGGGAGCTATCCTGCAGCTTGTCATTATCCTGCCGGGGATTTACTTTGCTTACAAGGGGCAGCGAAAATAAAAATCCGATTATCCTGACCATAAAAGCAGCACAGGGACAGTGTTTTTGAACAGGAATGACAGAAAACTGACAGATAGCCTTTGCTTTGTTGACAAGGCGGACCGGATGTAGGTATAATTTGAAAGACAAAGGTTTTAAAAGAATACCGACAAGGTTTAAGGAGGCAATATTAAAATGAAGAAGCCGGTTTTAATTATCATGGCAGCAGGGATGGGGAGTCGATATGGAGGACTGAAACAGATTGACCCTGTAGACGGGGAAGGTCACATCATTATGGACTTCTCGATTTACGACGCGAAGAGAGCAGGTTTTGAGAAGGTTATATTCATCATCAAAAAGGAAAACGAGGCGGATTTTAAAGAAGCAGTAGGGAAACGGATAGAACAGGTGATGGAGGTAGCTTATGTATATCAGGATCTTCAGAACATCCCGGAAGGCTTTGCAATCCCGGAGGGCAGAGTAGAGCCATGGGGCACGGCACATGCAGTGCTGAGCGCTTATGATGAGGTGGACGGACCTTTTGCTGTCATCAATGCGGATGATTACTACGGGCGTCATGCTTTTGAAAAAATCTATACGTATCTGACAACACACGAGGACGATGACAAATACCGTTATACCATGGTCGGGTATCGACTTAAAAATACCATGACAGACAACGGACATGTGGCGCGCGGAATCTGCGAGCTCAATGAGGCGCAGGAACTGGTGGAAATCAATGAGCGCACCCGGATTGAAAAGAGAGACGGCGGGATTGCTTACTCAGAGGATGACGGCAGTACATGGACTGAGGTGGATGGAGAGAAATTAGTTTCCCTGAATATGTGGGGATTTACAAAGAGCATTATGGACGTCATCAAAGATGGGTTCCCGGCGTTTTTGGAGAAAGGGATTCAGGAGAATCCGCTGAAATGCGAGTACTTCCTGCCTTCCGTAGTCAGCGAGCTTTTGGCAGCAGGAAAGGCAACCGTGACCGTACTGGATACAGAGGACAAATGGTACGGAGTCACATATAAGGAGGATAAACCCATGGTGGTTGAAGCCATCCAGAGCTTGAAGGATGCGGGCGTGTATCCGCAGAAGCTGTGGGAATAAGCGCAAATAAAAGCATAAGATTACCTGATTAAGGAGGTAGAAAAATGGCAATTTTAGTTACCGGAGGAGCGGGATTTATCGGAAGTCACACCTGTGTGGAGCTTTTAGAGGCCGGCTATGAGGTGGTCATCGCGGACAATCTGTATAATGCTTCAAAAAAAGCAGTGGACAGGATTGAAGAGATTACTGGTAAAAAGGTGAAATTCTATGAGACGGATATCCGTGACAGAGCAGGAATGGACGCTATTTTTGAGGCTGAGAGTATCGAGGCAGTCATCCATTTTGCGGGACTGAAGGCGGTCGGAGAGTCTGTCGCGAAACCTTTGGAGTATTATGAAAATAATATTGGCGGTACGCTGACATTATGTGATGTCATGCGCAGTCATAATGTGAAGAACATTATTTTCAGTTCTTCCGCTACCGTATATGGGGACCCGGCGTTTATCCCGATTACGGAGGAATGCCCGAAGGGTACCTGCACCAATCCGTACGGCTGGACAAAATGGATGCTGGAGCAGATTCTCACAGACCTACACACAGCGGATGCAGAGTGGAATGTGGTCCTGCTCAGGTACTTCAATCCCGTCGGGGCACACAAGAGCGGTAAGATTGGTGAGGACCCGAAGGGAATCCCCAACAATCTTATGCCCTACATTACCCAGGTGGCAATCGGAAAATTAGAACGCCTCGGCGTCTTTGGCGATGATTATGACACGCCGGACGGGACCGGAGTACGCGACTATATCCATGTGGTAGACCTTGCAGTAGGGCACGTGCGCGCAGTGGAAAAGCTGAGAGAAAAGGCAGGCGTGTCTGTCTACAATCTGGGAACCGGCAAGGGATATTCCGTCCTGGATATGGTGAAAGCATTCGGAAAGGCGTGCGGCAAAGAGATTCCTTATGAAATTAAGCCGCGCCGGGCAGGGGATATCGCTTCCTGCTACTGCGATGCAACGAAGGCGAAAGAGGAGCTGCACTGGGAGGCACAGCACGGACTTGACGAGATGTGCGAGGATTCCTGGAGATGGCAGAAACAAAATCCTAATGGTTATGAAGAATAAGAAATCATGCAGAGATAGGATGAGATAGGTTTGATACCTTCTCTTCACAAGAGCATACGCGGTCGATAAAAAAGAGCAGGCGGGCTGTTGCGATGTGGATGGATGACATCTGCGGAGCGATGGTCCGTTTTGCATAAACCCTTCCCTCTCCTCATGGGAGGCAATCGCAAAGATTTTGTCAGACTGCAGATTATAATTTAATTTTTTATCTTGTACAACATCCGCCATCATGGTATGATGGTAGCAACACTACAAACGCGGTGTCAGATACAATACCGCAGCAGTAGTTCTGATTACAACAGCATTCATGGCATTTCACGCCAGCTGGTTTTGTAAGGATTCCCGTTTTTATGATATGTTTTGAAAGGAACCGCGCCCTTTAAAACCGTGCTCCTTTCATGATAGGAATACACCCCGAACTATGAGATTTTCAGGCTTTTGCAGTGATATCCGCAGTGAATGTACGGACATACAGGAGGTGAGAAGATTTGGTATACGAAATATAAAAATAAAACGAAAGAGAGAAGAAAAGTCCTGTTTATTGTACATAACAGTTCAGCCCGCGCCATTTGTAAAACCGCACTGCGTGCTAACTGCGGCTATCGCCGCTGTTTTACTCATAGACTGGCGCTCAGCACATACAGATGTTCGCTCGCAAAAACATACAAGTATGTTTTTACTTCTCGTACACCGTATGGCTGAACTGGTAAAAATGTATAATGAAAACAGGAAAATGTTGTTGACATTTTATAATAATTATAATACTATATTAACCAGAAGCGAACAATTGTTCGAATGAGAAGGAGAAATCAAATGGCGAATAAAGTAGAGATGGTAAAACCTGCAAATATGGAAGAGAAGAAGAAAGCCCTGGATGCGGCGATAGCGAAGCTGGAGAAGGACTTTGGCAAGGGAACGGTGATGAAGCTAGGCGAGCCCGGCGCGCAGGTGGCTGTGGAGACAGTGCCTACGGGTTGTTTGAGTTTGGACCTGGCACTTGGCTTAGGCGGCGTTCCAAAGGGGCGTGTAATTGAAGTGTACGGTCCGGAGTCCAGCGGTAAGACGACGGTTGCCCTCCACATGATTGCGGAAGTACAGAAGAGAGGCGGCATCGCGGGATTTATCGACGCAGAGCATGCGCTGGACCCGGTTTATGCCAAGAATATCGGTGTGGATATTGATGAGCTCTATATCTCACAGCCGGACAGCGGGGACCAGGCACTGGAGATTGCGGAGACAATGGTGCGTTCCGGTGCGGTGGATATCATCGTCATCGACTCTGTGGCAGCCCTTGTGCCGAAGCAGGAGATAGAGGGAGATATGGGCGACAGCCATGTGGGACTGCAGGCGCGTCTGATGTCCCAGGCGCTCAGGAAACTGACTCCGGTCATCAGCAAGTCAAACTGTGTGGTAATTTTCATTAACCAGCTCCGTGAGAAGGTCGGCGTGATGTTCGGGAATCCGGAGACCACCACAGGAGGACGTGCCCTGAAGTTCTACGCATCCGTGCGTATGGATGTCAGAAGAACAGAGACGCTGAAGCAGAGCGGAGAGATGGTGGGGAACAGGACCCGCATCAAGATTGTGAAGAACAAGATTGCGCCTCCGTTTAAAGAGGCGGAATTTGACATCATGTTTGGAAAAGGAATCTCCAAGGAGGGAGATGTGCTGGACCTTGCTGCGAATATCGATTTGGTGAAAAAGAGCGGGGCATGGTATGCTTATGAAGGCGAGAAGATTGGGCAGGGCAGGGAGAATGCGAAGGCATATCTGGAGACCCACCCTGAACTGATGGAAGAGCTGGACCGCAAGGTGAGGGCGCACTATCACCTGGGAGAAGAGGCGCAGGACAATGAGGCTGCGGAGGATTTGAAGCTCACCCCTAAGGCGGCAAAAGAAAAAGAACAAAAATAAGAGCCGGAAGTGTACTCCGACAAATGTACAGCCAACGGCAGAAAGAATATCAGGAGCAGGACAAAAGGCATAGGGACAGGACATGGAGGTCACAAAGACAGAAGCACTGACAAAGACAAAATATAAAGTGGAGTTGGACGGAGAGTTCGCCTTTGTTTTATACAAAGGCGAACTCTCGGGATTGCAGAAGGAGCGGAACTAGCGGAAGAGACGGTGGAGAAAATCCGCACAGAGATTATCCTCAAGAGAGCGAAGCTGCGCGCTATGCATCTGTTGGAGGATATGGACAGGACAGAAGGAGAACTTCACCGCAAGCTGGTGCAGGGGCTGTATCCGGAGGATATCGCGGGAGCGGCGATTGCCTATGTGAAATCCTTCGGCTACCTGGATGACGCCCGATACGCACAGAACTTTATCCTCAGCAGGAAGGAGAAAAAGAGCAGAAAAGAGATTTATGCCCTGCTCAGTCAGAAGGGCATTGACCGGGAGAAGATTGAAGAGGCATTCGAAATCTGTTATGAGAAAGATTCGGAAGAAGAGGCGGTGCGTCAAGCCCTGCGAAAGAAGCGGATAGAACCGGAAAAGATAGAAGAGATGGATGAGGCAGATAAGCGGAAAATGTACGCATATCTGGCGCGCAAAGGCTTCAGCTACGATACAGTCCGTCAAGTGATACAAAATTGTAATGACAATGCTTGACATCGTTGTGAAAACAGTATAAAATTTAAGTGTTGTATTGATGTGAGTTTGTACAATGAAAATTAAATAAGGAGGTGCTCCTGTGCCAATAATGTTAAGTATCGTTATTGCCGTGGCCCTCGCGTTGATAGTTGGTATCATCAGTCATTACTTAACTGTCTCCAATTTAAAGAAGAATGCAGAATCCAAGATTGGAAATGCAGAGACGAGAGCGAGAGAGATTATCGATGATGCCGTGAAAACTGCCGAAGCAACGAAAAAGGAAGCTCTTTTAGAGGTGAAGGAAGAGTCTATCAAGACAAAGAATGACCTGGAAAAAGAGACCAAGGAGAGGAGAGCCGAACTGCAGCGCTACGAGAAACGAGTGCTTGCAAAAGAGGAGGCTGTTGATAAGCGCTCCGAGGCTATCGAACACCGTGAAGCTAAATTTACGGCGAAGGAAGAGCAGTTGAGACAACGTGAAGCCAAAGTAGAAGAACTGAATCAGAAAAGAGTACAGGAACTGGAACGAATCTCAGGTTTGACCTCCGAACAAGCAAAAGAATATCTGTTGAAAACTGTTGAAGAAGATGTGAAACATGATACGGCCAGGATGGTTAGAGAGTTGGAATCTCAAGCGAAAGAAGAAGCGGATAAGAAGGCGAAGGAGTTTGTCGTCAACGCAATCCAGCGATGCGCCGCAGACCATGTGGCTGAGACTACAATTTCAGTAGTGCAGCTTCCCAGTGATGAGATGAAAGGTCGCATCATCGGAAGAGAGGGAAGGAATATCCGTACCCTTGAGACGCTCACAGGTGTGGAGCTCATCATCGATGATACGCCGGAAGCAGTCGTGCTGTCCGGTTTTGACCCCATCCGCCGTGAAGTTGCCAGAATTGCCCTTGAAAGACTGATTGTGGATGGACGTATCCATCCCGCCAGGATAGAAGAGATGGTAGAGAAGGCTCAGAAAGAAGTCGATGCCATGATACGCGAAGAAGGAGAGGCGGCGGCCTTAGAGGTCGGCGTGCCGGGTATCCATCCGGAGTTGATTCGCCTTCTCGGACGTATGAAGTTCAGGACGAGTTACGGACAAAATGCATTAAAACATTCCATAGAGGTGGCGCAGCTGTCAGGGCTTTTGGCCGGAGAGATTGGGCTGGATGTCAGGATGGCGAAGCGAGCAGGGCTTCTGCATGATGTGGGTAAATCTATTGATCATGATGTGGAAGGCTCACATATTCAGATTGGAGCAGATTTATGTAGAAAATACAAAGAGTCTGCTACGGTTGTCAATGCGGTGGAGGCCCATCACGGAGATGTAGAGCCTCAGACATTGATTGCGTGCGTGGTTCAGGCGGCAGATACGATTTCCGCCGCGAGACCGGGGGCAAGAAGAGAGACAATTGAAACATATACCAACAGATTGAAACAGTTAGAAGAAATCACCAATCAGTTTAAAGGTGTGGACAAATCTTTTGCGATTCAGGCAGGAAGAGAGATTCGTGTAATGGTAGTTCCGGAGCAGGTATCTGATGATGACATGGTATTGATGGCCAGAGACATTGCGAAAAAGATTGAGTTTGAACTGGAATATCCAGGACAGATTAAAGTAAATGTGATTCGCGAGTCACGGGCGACAGATTATGCAAAATAGTCAGAATCAGAACAGCCAGTGAAAGTACGAAGAAAGTACAGCCCTTGTCATTTGACAGGGGCTTTCTTAATTGTATAGGAAACGAAGAGGATACTGTGCGCGAAAAGTGAAGGGAGGAACGAAAATGGAGAATAAAATCAAAAGGGTAAAACGGGAGCTGAAGTTTAAAGGGGCGATACTGGATTTTTACCAGGATACCATGGAGATAGACGGGACTCACACGGCGGTGTGGGATTTTATCAGTCACAAAGGGGCGGCGGCTGTCGTGCCGGTTATGGAGGACGGAAAGATTCTCATGGTGAAGCAGTACAGAAATGCTCTGGACCGCTATACACTGGAGATACCGGCAGGAGCCTTAGACGAAGCGGATGAACCGGGATTTACCTGCGCCTCCAGAGAACTGGAGGAGGAGACAGGATACCGCAGTGAAAATATGGAGTGGCTCATCACTCTGCGCACGACGGTGGCGTTCTGCAATGAAAAGATTGAAGTGTATGTGGCGAAGGACTTGATTCCATCCAAACAGCATCTGGATGAAGATGAGTTCATCGAATTAAAGGCATATACCATAGAAGAACTCAAAGAAAAGATATTCTCAGGGGAGATAGAGGATTCCAAGACTGTCTCCTCCCTTCTCGCCTACGATGTGAAATACGGAAAAGCAGAATAAAAGAAACGGGCGGGCATATAATGAAATATCTCAACGATAGGGGGAACACCATGTGAAGATACTTCATACGAGGAAGCAGCTTTTGCTGTTCTTCATGCCCGGTTTTATACTGGGGATTCTCTATATGAATCTGTTCGCGAAGCGGTATATGGCGGAAGTGGGAATCTTCAGTGATTATTTTCTGAATCAGTTCGGAAGTGTAGAAATTGTCATAGATGAATATATCTGGTATCTGCTGCGCTTAAGAGTCCTGCCGTTTCTGGCCCTTTTAGGAGTGGCGTTTACAAAGCTGCGCAAAGCCGCGGCTGTACTGTTTATGGTGTGGACGGGCATTTCCAGCGGTATCCTTATATCTTCGGCAGTGCTGGAGCTGGGAATCAAGGGGAGTTTTCTCTGTATTGTGGGAATCCTCCCCCAGTTTATATTCTACATACCGGCATATCTGGTCCTCATCTGGTACTGCTGTGCCTACCCGCAGAACCGATGGAATTACCAGAAGACTGTATTTGCCGCGGTTATGATGGCGGTGGGGCTTATCCTGGAAGCATATGTCAATCCGCTTCTGGTGAAAGCGTTCCTGCAGACGCTATGAGCTACAGCTGCCGCAGAAAATTATAATATTTGACACTAGGGCATGGGATTGATAAAATGGAGGGTAACGAAAAGGAAAGGATTTAGGCTATGAGCGAACAAAAGACAGATACAATATCGAAAGAAAAGAAGAAGGTTTTGGAGGCGCTGCGAGGGTCGGAAGAAATCTACATGATGATGTCAGCATGTACGAAAATGCCGTTTGTGGTGTGTGACAGTGAAACCTATGACGATGAGATATTTTTGTTCAATGATTTAGAATGTGCGAAAAAACGCGCTGAGAGTTTGCGGAAGGAAAACCAGCCGGTAAATGTGGGAAGAGTGGCGAAAAAGCAGCTTTTGCCCTTCTATTCCAGCCTGTATACGATGGGGGTCAACTGTCTGGTGTTTGAGGATAAAGAGGGGAACCAGACAGCCCTGCAGTTAGAAGAATTGGTGAAACGAGGAGACGTAAAAAATCTGCCGGACGGGAAAATCTGGGTGGAAAATCCGGGGCTCCACCTGACGGCGCTGTATTTTATGCAGGAGATGCGCAGGCAGAAAAAGCCGGAACTGACAGAGGAGCTAAAAGAGATGCAGGAGGAAATCCTCTCAAATTTCCAGAAGGGGACCTATATCGTCGCGGTGCAGGAGGACAAGAAGGTGCCCCTTTTAAAGCAGAAGGACGGTTCTGCTTTTCAGCCGATTTTTACAGATGTGATAGAGTTTCAGAAATTTAACAGGGAACAGAAATTTAAGAGTGCGGTAATCGAGGCAAAAAATCTCTTGAAGGTGCTGGTTCCCGAGGCAAAAGGCGTGGTTATCAATCCCTTTGGAGTCAATCTGCAGCTCCCAATAACGAGGAAAACAAAATAACAGCGCCAGTGTACAGGGCGCGTTTGCTTTTGTAAAAAGATGGTGGGAGAAAAATGAAATGATGATTTATTATTTTAGCGGTACGGGAAATTCGCTCTGGGCGGCAAAAAGGATAGCGCATCGGTTTTCTGCCAAGCTTCACGGTATCATGGAATATGCATCGGACAAGTGTGTGACGGCGGAAGACACGAGGATAGGGTTTGTATTTCCTACTTATATGAATGACCTGCCCTGGGCGGTAAAGGCATTTCTCGCGGAACTTAAGCTAAAAAATCCCAAGTATATATTTGCGGTGCTGACGTCCAGCAGCGGAAAGAGCGGTAAGGCGGCAAAAAGCCTGGACACCGCGCTTCGTGCGGGCGGAGCACAACTTTCCTATGTGTATAATCTCCCTATGCCGGGAAACTGTATTCCGGGGAAAGCTAAGAAAGAAAAGGCAAAGCTTTTAAGAGCACCGGAAGAACTGGAAAAGATAATAAGAGAAATCAAGGCAGGCACAGTAAATGTAAGACGAAAGGCTGAAAAAACAAAAAAGGAAAAAGAAAACAGTCAACAACGTTTAAAAGCAGATTTTGTGACAGGGTCCTGGTTTTATAAACCAAGCATGGCGGGCAATGCCATGAAGCCATTTCCCTCGGATAGATGTACGGGATGCGAAATCTGCGGGAAGGTGTGTCCGACTTCGAATATCCGCATAAAAGAAGGCAGGGCGGTGCACGGAAGCTGCTGTGCGGCATGCTATGCCTGCTATCATTGGTGCCCGCAGAAAGCACTGGATATTTCCATGCCTGTCATTAGGGGAAGGCAGCAGTACCATCACCCGGAGATTGGATGGCAGGACATTGCCGCTCAAAAAGAGAGGGCAATAGAAAGGGATGGAAAGTTATTATGACCGAAAAAGAACTGATGTTATCAGAAAAATTATATATTGCAAAAGATGAGGAACTCTCTAAGGATTTTATGCGTGCCAGGCGATTGACCAGACGCCTGAACGAATCAACAGAAGAAGAGACGGAGCTGCGCACACAGACGGTGAAAGAACTTTTTAAGAAGACAGGAGAGAATGTGTGGGTGGAACCGCCGTTTCACTGTGATTATGGCTGTCAGATATCAGTGGGAGAAAATTTTTATGCCAACTTTGACTGCATTATTTTAGATATATGTGATGTGGAGATAGGAGACGATGTGTTCTTCGGACCAAGAGTCTGTATCTATACAGCGGGACACCCTATCGATGCGGGAGTTCGAAAAAGACAGCTTGAGTACGGAAAGCGTGTGAAGATAGGAAATGATGTCTGGATATGCGGAAATACAGTCATCAATCCGGGGGTCACGATTGGCGACAATGTGGTCATCGGCTCCGGTTCTGTAGTGACAAAGGATATTCCGTCTAATGTGGTTGCGGCGGGAAATCCCTGTAAAGTTATCCGGAAGATTACCGATGAAGACAAGCGGTACTGGGAAGGGCTGGCAGAAGAATACAGGGAAAACAGAGCAAAGTAAGACATAGCAGAGTAAAATGAGACATTGGCAGTTCTTACCCTCTCTTTACAAGAGCATACGCAGTCGATAAAGAGATAAATTTTGTGCCCTTGTAAAGAGAGGGTAACCAATGGCATTACAGAAAATACACAGGAGGATATATCATTGGGAATTGCGGAATTATTCATACTGGCGGTGGGATTATCCATGGACGCTTTTGCAGTCTCTGTCTGTAAGGGTCTGGCTATGCCCAGGATGTCGAAAAAAGCAATGTGCATTGTGGGACTATGGTTCGGAGGTTTCCAGGCACTGATGCCGCTGGCGGGCTATTTCCTGGGATATCAGTTCAGGGACGAGATTACACAGATAGACCACTGGATAGCCTTTGTGCTGTTGGCAATCATCGGAGCCAACATGATTCGGGAGGCATTTTCGCGGGAGTGCGACTGCGAGGAGGCGGACGCGGCGCTGGATGTAAAGAGCATGTTCATCCTGGCGGTGGCGACCAGCATCGATGCGCTGGCAGTGGGGATTACGTTTGCGTTTCTGAAAGTCCAGATTGTCTGGGCGGTCACCTTTATCGGAATCACAACCTTTGTGATTTCCGCGGTGGGGGTCAAGATTGGAAATATCTTTGGCACGAAATATAAGGCAAAGGCAGAGCTGGCAGGAGGAATCATCCTCATTGTGCTGGGGGTGAAGATTTTGATGGAACATCTGGGGTTCCTGTAAAGTATGTGTACCGTGAAAGCAGACGGAAAAGTCATCGAAAGAACAATATCAAATCGTACAGAATAAAATTATACAGAAAAAAGGCTTTACTTTTGGCAATGGTTAAGACACAGCCATTTCCAAAGGTAAAGCCTTTTATTTTTGAGATGTGATGCCATGGATAATCACGGCGAGGCAGTGGAGTTGTTCCGGCGTCAGCTTTTTCAGGTTCTCGGTGATTTCAGCGATGAGCGCCGGGTCCTCAGTATCTGTGGTGAAAAATTGGGCGGGTGTCAGAGAAAAGTATTCACAGATATTGAAAAATACTGCCAGGGAAGGAAGTGCCTGCCTGTTCTCAATGTGATTGATGTAGCCTGAATTTTGTCCCAGTGATAAGCTCATGTCCCGCGCGGATACCCCTTTTTGCATCCGCAAATCTGATAGTCTCTTACTAAATTCTCTTTCGTACACAACATCACCCCCTACTATCACATTATAAAGCACTATATATGGAGAAATATGATATATAAAGGCACATTTTGTTGACAATATGCTAATATAAAGCATATAATATATGAGAATGTGATTTTATATGATATATTGAAGGCTTTTAGACCATACTATGGAAAAGAAATAAAAAAATTTAGGGGGGGGGTACAGCCATTTTTGGATGGTGTTCCTTTCCCCTAAAGAGGTTTAGGACCAATGGGGAAACAAGTTTTGATATTGACGACAGTCAGCGGATTTCTGGAAAAGTTCGAGACCGGCGACGTCAGAATCCTTCAGCGTATGGGTTATACCATACACTATGCCGCGAATATGCGGGAACAGCATTATCTTTTCAGAGAGAAGGATTTGGAGGAGATGCAGATAGTGGCGCATCACATCGATGTGGAGCGCTCACCCTATATGTTTCGCGAAAACCGAAAGGCATTTCGCCAAATCCTGGAAATCATTGATACCTGTGATATCGGCGTGATTCATTGCCATACGCCGGTAGGGGGTGTGCTGGGAAGAATGGCTGGGAGATATTACAAAAAGAGGAATTTAAAGGTCATCTATACAGCACACGGATTTCATTTCTACAGAGGAGCGCCGCTGATAAACAATACGATTTACTACACGGTAGAGAAAATCCTGGCAAGGTACACGGATATTCTGATTACCATCAACGAGGAAGATTATGTCAGTGCCAGAAAGTTCCGGTTGAAACCGGGCGGGAGAGTTTATAAAATTCCTGGTGTCGGGCTGGATACGCAGCATTTTCAGCCGCTTTCCGAATCGGAGAGAAAGGCAAAGCGAAATGAGCTGGGGGTACAGGATAAATTCTTCATGGTGACTACAGGGGAGCTCAATGAAAACAAAAACCAGCGTCTTATCCTGCAGGCACTGCAAAAAATGCGTAAGGACGGAGAAGACATTTCTCATATCGTATACGGAGTCTGCGGAGACGGTTTCTTCTACAGCAGGATGGAGCGCTGGATAAAAGAGATGGGACTTGAAAAACAAGTGAAGCTCTACGGCTACCAGATGGATGTGAGGAATATCGTGGGCAGCGCGGATTGCTTCCTCTTCCCGTCCAAGAGAGAGGGACTTGGCATGGCGGCTCTGGAGGCACTTTCCATGGGGGTGCCGGCGGTGGTTTCTGACAACAGAGGCACCCGTGAGTATATCCACCATATGGACAACGGATATGTCTGCTCCGATGGGAAAGCAGAAAGCTTTATCCGGGGAATCCGCTACATGATGAGTCTGGATGGAAAAAAGAGGAAGCGCATGAAGAGACGATGCCGGGATTCGGTCAAGGGATTTGCGCAGGACGGTGTGCTGAAGATAATGGAGAAGATTTACCGGGAAATGGAAAGCGATGAAGAAGAGGATATCGGTCCTCATGGGGGTGTACAACCCTGATGAGCGGCAGTTAAAAGAAGCGGTCAGGTCGATATGCGCACAGACAGTGAAAGACTGGGAGATGATTTTATATGACGATGGCTCAGACAGAGAACATGCGGAAATCATCCGGCGGGTGTCGCATATGGATAAGAGAATCCGCTGGATAAGGAACAATCAAAATCACGGACTCGCTTATGCACTGAATGAGGGATTACGTTTGGCGGAAGGGATGTTTATCGCAAGGATGGATGACGATGATATTGCTTTGCCTGACAGATTTGAAAAGCAATGCAGATTTTTGGAGGAACATCCGGAATTTCAGTGGACAGGCACCAACGCAGAGCTTTTTGACGATGCGGGAGTCTGGGGAAAAGAAAAAATGCCGAGGATACCAAAGAAGGAAGATTTTCTGAAATATTCTCCCTATATTCATCCTTCTGTGATGTTTCGCAGAGACATCCTTGAGAAGGCGGGCGGATATTGTGTTTCAGAAGCGACAAAGAGGTGTGAGGATTATGAGTTATTTATGCGTATGCATGCAGCTGGATACAGAGGATACAATCTGCAGGAGTATCTGCTCTTATACAGAGAAGATAAAAAAAGTTACGGGAAACGTATATTGTCATGTAGATTGTATGAGATGAAAATACGGCGGCAGGGATTTCAAAGACTTCGCATTCCCACCGCAGCAAGAATCCTTTATACACTGCGGCCTCTGGCGGGGAGTCTGCCGGGAGCGAAGAAGATACGCAGGCTGTTAAGGAGGAAGAAACATGTCATCCCGTTTACAGAACAGTAACGAAAGACTGAAGACCTACCAAAGATATTTAAAAAAAGAACAGATATACTGCCCTCCAAAGAGACTGGAGTCTGAAACAGAAGGTCAGCTCTGGGAGGCGGGAAATTATGTATTGGGTCCCGCCCTCAATGCCTTTGTTATATGGGTTTTAAAAGAGGCAGAAAGAAGCGGAAAGAAGAGACTCTACTTTCTGGCGCGGGACGGGTATTTTATGTACCGCGCGGCACAGATTTATACAGAAAAATTTCACCTCGATGTGGAGTGCCGCTATGTGAGCTGTTCCAGGTATTCCTTAAGGATTCCGGTGTTCCACCTGGATGAGGAGGAAGCCATGGAATACATATGCCGGGACAGTATCGGCGTGAACTTAAACCGGATGATGAACCGGGCGGGGCTTACCAGGGAAGAAAAGCAGGAAGTCTTAGCTGAGATAGACCGCATCGGGCAGGAGCATGAGACCATTCCCTATGCCTCCTTAAAAAAAGTGAAAGAAACACTTGTCGCGTCCAATACATTTATGAACTATATGCGCCGCCATTCCAGGGACGCCATGCCGGTGCTCGCGGACTATTTAAAGCAGGAAGGCTTTCTGGACGGCACAGATGATGCGGTGGTGGACAGCGGCTGGGTCGGTTCCATGCAGAAGACATTAAACCAGGTGCTTGCCTATATGGGACGAGAGACAAAGCTGGAAGGATACTACTGGGGGCTCTACGAACTGCCGCCGGGAGTGGAGAGAGCATTATACCACTGCTATTATTTCAGCCCGGAAGGACAATTGAGAGAAAAAGTATATTTTAACAACAATCTTTTTGAAGCCGTATTCAGCGCGCCCCACGGGATGACCCTTAGATATGAAAAAAAGAAAGACAAATGGGAACCGGTCTACAGCCGCATTTCCCAGGAGAGAAAGACATATATGGAACGGCTTGAGAACATACTGATTACATACACAAAACAAGCCGCAGAAGAATTGTTTGAAAAAAATGGCTCCGTAGTAGGAGCAGACTGCGAAAGAGAGCGCAGAGCCATGAAAAAGGTTTTGAAGCTTTTCATGGGAAAGCCGACAAAAGCCGAGGCGGAGGCCTGCGGGAGGCTGACATTCTGTGATGATGTGCTGGAGTATGAAAACCACCAGTTGGCGGTGAAGATGGATGAGAAGGATTTGGAGGACAATCACTTCCTCAATAAAATCCTTGTCATGCTGGGCGTGCGCAGGCAGCAGATAAAAGAGAGCGCGTGGTACGAAGGGAGCGCGGTGCGTTTTTCCAAACGTCCGGGGTACCACCTCATACAGTACGGAATGTACAAATACCTGCTCTATATGAGGCAGATGTATATGTGGAGAAGAAGACATGTCCAGGAAAAAGAAGGATAACTACAGACAGGAGAATACAGGCAATCAAGGAACAAGAGCAGAGCGGAGAAGACAGTATATCTTCGTCATCCGGGAACTGACTTCGAGAGAAATTAAGCGCAAATACTCCCGGTCTTATCTGGGAATCGTGTGGAGCGTGCTAAATCCCCTGTTGATGATGCTGGTACTTTCGACCATCTTTACCCAGATATTTCGGCGTTCCATAGAGAACTTTCCCATCTACTACCTGACAGGCTATATCCTGTGGCAGATGTTTACCGGAGCTACCAATGCGGCAATGACAACCCTTGTAGATAATAAAAACATGCTCATCAAGGTGAAGCTTCCGATGGAAATTTTCGTGCTGGCGAGGGTATACACGGCGTTAGTTAATCTGGGCTACTCGCTGGTGGCGTATGTGGTGATGCTGCTGGTGTTTGGAATCACGCCAAAATGGACCATGCTGTTCGCACCGATAGTCATCCTGCTGCTTTTAATATTTGCGCTGGGAATTGCGTTTATCCTGTCATCGGCGTATGTGTTTTTCGGGGATGTGAAACATTTGTATTCCGTGTTGCTGACACTGTGGATGTATTGCTCCGCCCTGTTCTATCCGGTGGACCAGTTGGAAGGAGCCATCCGGACTGTGATAGAGCTGAATCCGATATTTAATTACATCGATGCTATGCGAAATGTGGTCATGTATGGACAGATGCCGCCCGCTCTGGAAATCCTTCGTATGGTGGTATGGGCGGCAGCTATGTACGTGGTGGGATATTACATTTTCCGTAAAAACAGAAATAAAGTCATGCAGAAAATATAGACAGGAAATGCAGACAGAAAAGATAGAGGGATTTCGTGTTGGAGAGCGTATGCGGCACAACAAGAGACCTTGAAATATAGAAGGGGAACTATGGAAAACAGAAGGAAAACAAGAGGTGTTTTAAAAAGAATAGCGGCAGGAAGTATTCTGTGGGCGGTTTTACTGGCAGGATATTTTCTGGCAATTCCATTGCTGACAGCCGGGAACCTTCTTCCGACAGAAATACTGCCGGAGAAAATAGGAGAAGCGCCGCTTACAGTAAAAGCTGCCGGGGAGACGACGAATTTCGGTTCGGAGTCTTACTCGTGGGAATTGGGCGCAGAGAATCCCATCGGAATTTATGTCAATTCCGACAGCCCCATTTATTATGTAGATTTGATAGTCACCTATGACCCGCAGATGCTGCAGTACAGCTCCGGCGGGGAACTGGAGTCAGAGGGGACCGTGAGAATCAGCGCGGGAGGCGGAATGGAGACAGAGTTCAGTATGATGCTGAACTTCATCCCGCTGATGTCGGGCAGTACCCAGATTAGTATCAGCAGCACTACGGTGCAGTATGAGTCTGGGGAAACGTCCGTAGCCACAGATTCCAGAGTGGGAGTACAAATCCCGGTGACGGAGGGAAATGCCCTCTCCGGTCTCACGGTAAACGGACAGGCAGTGCCGGGGTTCGCGGCAGGCACCATGAGCTACTCCATGGATGTGGCTGCGGATATCCAGCAGGCGGCGGTGCAGGCAACGGCACAGTCAGCGGATACGACAGTAGAAATATCCGATACAGCGCTCAAGACAGGGGCGAATACCATCACCATTCTTACAACAAGCAGCAGCGGGGAGCGCGCGAGATACCTGCTGACTGTCAACCGGCCGGAGCAGACCGCAGGAAGTGCCGGAACAGAGGAGGGGACATCTGGCAATCCAGACAGTCCCGATGGTGCGCAGACCGACCCGGAACCTTCCGTGCAGATTATCAATGAAAAGGAAGACGAAGGGATTGGGGCAGGGACTATCCTTGCCATTGCCGCAGGAATCTTGCTTCTGCTCCTGGCTCTGCTCATCGCTCTGGAGGTCCGGATTTCCCGAAGGAAGAGACGCCGCAGAAAACGCCGCGTTCACGCGGGACAGACCGGGGGCGAAAAGGCTGGGAGACAACAAAACCTGTTAGCTCCCATAGGTCAGAAGGAACAGCAAAATCAGGCAGTGCAGAAGGAAGGTTCGCAGAGCGAACCAGGGAAAGACAAAAATGCGAAGACCGCTGTGGCTGATTCAAAAGCGGATGATGATACAAGGGAGACGGAGATTGACGTACAGCATGTCACCATGACATTTAAACGGGAAAAGGATGAGGCGACCAGTATCAAGGAATTGATGATTCGCACCATCAAGCGTCAGCGAAGCTATGAGATGTTCAAAGCGCTGGATGATGTGAGCTTTACCGTGAAAAAAGGAGAGGTTGTGGGAATCATCGGAACCAATGGCTCCGGTAAGAGTACCATTTTAAAAATCATCTCCGGCGTGCTCACCCCCACAAAGGGAAGAGTGCTGGTGGACAAAAGTAAGATACAGCTTCTGACCCTGGGGACCGGCTTTGATTTTGAGCTGACAGGCAGAGAAAATGTATATCTGAATGGTGCCATTATCGGGTATACGAAAGAATTTATCGATGAGAAGTACGATGATATCGTAAAATTCGCGGAACTGGAAGGTTTTATGGAGGAGAAAGTGAGAAACTATTCCTCCGGTATGGTCTCCAGACTGGGATTTGCCATTGCCACTATCCGGGACACACCGGAAATCCTCATACTGGATGAGGTCTTGAGCGTGGGAGACATGTTCTTCCAGAAAAAGAGCTCAGCCAGGATTAAGGAAATGATGCACGGCGGTTCCACAGTGCTCATTGTATCCCATTCCACCTCGGTCATCAAAAGCAACTGCACAAAAGCAGTCTGGATTGAGAAGGGAAAGCTTCGGGCAGTGGGAGAGCCGCAGGAGGTATGTGCGGCATATGAGAAGATGAACCAGGGAGCATGAAGCAAAAGAAGTACAGAGAAAAGAGTTGGAGTAGAAGAAACATGGACAGTATGCGCGGCATAGACAAACTCTATATGGCGTTGGTCAACCAAGTACCGGGAATTCGGGAGAGGTACAAGAAAAAGAGAAACAGTGTGCAGGGCGCCGGGAGAGCGGCTGCCTGGGGATATTTGCTGGGGATGAATGTGGCATATCACGTTTTTCACTACAGGAAACTGGAACTGATGGAAAAATATCCTGTTTATGAGAGCAAAAAGCTTTATGACAAAGGCAGTGAATCGTCTCTGTCAAAGCGGGAATCTCCAAAGGTTCTGGCAAAGAGGCTTGCAAAATACGATGTGGTCTCCTTTGATGTGTTTGACACGTTAATCTTACGTCCTTTCTCCAGCCCGGCGGATGTATTCTTTCTGCTGGGGGACGAATTAGGTTATATAGATTTTAAACGAATCCGCATGGAGATGGAGCAGAAGGCAAGGAGAAAAACATATAAGAAAAAGAAGCATTATGAAGTGAGCCTGTCGGAAATCTATGAGGTCCTGTCAGAAGAGACCGGGATTCCAAAAGAGAAGGCGATGAGCCGCGAGGTGGAGCTGGAGAATACGTACTGTTTCGCCAATCCCTATATGAAATGCGTGGTGGAAGCATTGCGGGACCTTGGAAAACGAATCATTATCACTTCGGACATGTACTTAAATACCGAACAAATCCGTACACTGCTTGAAAACTGCGGCTTGGGGAAATTTGACGCCTACTACGTGTCCTGCGATTTGGGAAAATCCAAAAGCAAGGGAGATTTATATGAAGCGGTAAGAAAACACGAAGAACGCTGCAGTGGCAGAAAAGAGATGACATTTACCCATGTGGGTGATAATTACATCGCAGATATCGAGAACGCCAAAAAGCATGACTTCCATCCGGTGCATTACGTCAATGTCAATGCCGCGGGACAGCAGTTCCGCGCAGAAGATATGTCCGTGATTACCGGAAGCATTTATCGGGGAATTGTAAACGCCCATATCCATAACGGGTTGAAAGAGTATTCCAGAGAATATGAATACGGCTTTATTTACGGCGGACTGTTTGTTGCCGGATACTGTCAGTTTATTCATGAGTATGTAAAGACACACCGAAGCGAGAAAATCCTTTTTCTGGCGCGGGACGGAGACATTTTGATGAAAGCCTACCAAAAGCTTTACCCGGAAGAGACGGAAAACCTGCGGTATGTGTACTGGTCCCGGCTTGCAGCCACTAAGATGGCAGCCGGATATTTCAAATATGATTACTTCCGCCGGTTTCTCTATCACAAAGTGAACCAGGGATACACGCTGGAAAAGATACTTCAGTCCATGGAACTTGACGACATGGGAAAAGCACTTGTGAAGGCGACCGGACTTTCCCTTCAGAACAGCCTGACAGAAAAAAATGTAGGGAAAGTAAAGCGGTTCCTGATGAAAAACTGGGACAAGGTGCTGGCGCATTATGAGGAACAGCTGGAGGCAGGAAAGCAGTATTTCACAGAAATCCTAGGCGGCTGTAAAAACGCGGTGGCAGTGGATATCGGATGGGCGGGAAGCGGCGCTGTCGCTCTGAACCACATCGCCAATGATATCTGGAAGATGGACTGTGAAATCACGGGAATCATCGCAGGAACCAACACCTGCCACAACGCAGAACCGGATGCCAGCGAGACCTTCCTCCAGACAGGGAAGCTTGTAAGCTATCTGTATTCCCAGAGAGAAAATCGGGATTTGTGGAAGTTCCACGACCCAGGCAAGAACCACAATCTGTACTGGGAGATGCTGCTGGATGCACCCCATGGAAGCTTGAAAGGGTTCTATCTGGATGAGGATGGAAAGTACCGATGCGAATTCAAGAAAGAGACTGCGGAGAAAGAAAAAATAGAGGAGATACAGCGGGGGATATTGGAGTTTGTTTATCTCTATGAAATGTTTCAGAAAAAAGGAAAGAGAATATTTAAAATATGGGGGAGGGAGGCTTATGCAGCAATGCTCAATGTAGAGCAAGATGAGAACAGGCAGTTTATAGAAGATATAGATAATGTAATGGATGGAGCAAATATTGAATAAAAGGAGGATAATAATAATGAAAATAATAGGAGTGATTCCTGCAAGATACAAATCTTCACGTTTTATGGGAAAACCTTTAGCAGACATATGTGGAAAACCGATGATTTGGTGGGTATACAATCAGTGTATAAAGGTAAAAGAATTTGAACAGGTTTATGTGGCAACAGATGATGAGCGGATAAAGACGGTTTGCGAAAAAAATGGCATAGAAGTAGTTATGACATCTGATGAACATTTGACAGGAACTGATCGTATCGGTGAGGTGGCGCAAAAGATATCAGCAGATTTATATGTTAATATCCAAGGCGACGAGCCTTTGATTGAGCCTGAGAATATAAGAAAAGCGATTTTACCATTTTTTGATGATGATACCCTTTTTGTATCAAATCTTATGACAAAAATTAAAGATCCTGTGGATGTAGTCAATTTTACAGTACCGAAGGTAATAACAAATAGAAATAACGAAGGAATATTTTTGACGAGAAGTACGGCACCATATCCAAAAGGATCCATTGATTTTTCTTACTATAAACAGGTGTGTGTATATGGATTTAGACCTGAAGCACTTAAATTTTACTGTGAGTATGGGAAAAAGTATGGAAAAGGAAAGGTAGAAGCAATTGAAGATATAGAAATATTAAGATTTATAGAAAATGGATATCGTGTAAAATTTATTGAAGTTGATTCGGATACAGTTGCAGTAGATACACCAAATGATTTAACAAAGGTGAATCATATGATAAGTGAACAGAAAAAAAGGCAGGAGGAAAAGAAATAGGATGGGTTTCCTATACAAAAAAGAGATAGTTGAAGGGGTTAAAAGTTCAAGAAAAATACTAGGAATTCCGATTTATCAGCGCACGGATACAGATATAGCAGTAACGAAAAAGTACTTCTTTGGACTATGGAAAACAGAATTATTCCCCGATAAAAAAAGATATTATCTCTTTGGGAAATGTATTGGAGAAAAGAGAAACGATTTTTATGCCCAGATGCAGTCGCTTTGTGAAGAGAATAAAAAGCTAAAAATATTGATGGACAAACAGGAATACATTTTACGAGACTATGAAACAAAACTTAATCAATTAAATAGTTTGCCTGGCATAGAAGAACAGATAAATATAATTCGCCAGGAAGTACATTCATGTTGGGCGGAAAGTGCTAATTTAAAGAATTTAATTCAGTGTCAGGAGCTGCACAAAAAGACATTTGGACCATACAAAAATGCGTTTAGGGGTCAAACAGTGGTGTTAGTGGCTTCCGGCCCTACCAGTAAATACTATCGGGGAATAGAAGGTGCAGTTCATGTGGGAGTGAATAATGCATGTCTTTTGGAGCAGGTTAAGTTTGATTATTTGTTTTGTCAGGACTTTTATATGGACGAAGAAAAGCGGAAGATAATTGTCCAGTATAGAAAAGGGGAATGTAAAAAATTCTTCGGAAGAATACCCGAAAACAGGATGCGGGCATGTAAAGAAACAGCAGTTGCTGCCCATGTACGGAGATGTCCCAGATATTTTGTGGAGGAGGCAGCCGCCAGCGAGTATTATATTTACGATTTATTACAAGATGATAGGATTGCATACGATATTGAAAATGAGCCGTTATTGCCGGATGGAGTTGCATTTGCTGCTTTTCAATTTATTTTACATACACATCCAAAAAAAATTTATTTAGTTGGTTGTGATTGTTCTTCTGGCTTTTTTTACGAATCAGAGGTGTCTTTTGATAATTCATATATGATTAAGACGTGGGAGAGTTTAAAAGAGTATGCTGATTTATTATACCCTGATATTGAAATATATTCCTTAAACCCCGTGGGTTTAACTGGATTATTTGAAGATAAATTTACTTCTGAATATTTAGAGAACAAGAGATACGGAGGTTGAAAACAATCATGGGAAATGTCCGGATTTTAGATTGTACGTTGAGAGACGGAGGATATTGCAATCAATGGAAGTTTGGAGAAAAAAATATATCAAAAATCATTTCAAAATTGGATGAAGCAGCTATTGATATTATTGAGTGTGGTTTCCTGACAAAGAAAAATAGTGGTGATAAACAGTTTTCACGGTTTAAAGAAATAAAAAGTTTGAAATATTATTTAACTGAAAAAACGAAATCTCAAATTGTTTTGATGGCTAATTATGGAGAATACAATTTTGAAGAGTTACCTGTGAATGAGGGGATAGTAGATGGAATTCGTTTGGCTTTTCATAAAGATGATTGCAATGAGGCATTAAGTGTATGTAGGTTATTAAAGCAAAAAGGATATCAAGTATTTGTGCAACCTATGGTATCGGTTCGCTATAGTGAGGAAGAGTTTTTACAGCTGATTGATACCGTGAATGAAATACAACCATACGCGTTTTATATTGTAGATAGTTTTGGTTCGATGAAGCGGGCAGAGCTTGAACATCTGTATTTTGTCACGGATAAGCACTTATTGCCAAATGTAGCTATGGGATTTCATGCACATAATAATATGCAGTTGGCTCGCGCAAATGCTGAGTGGATGTTAGAACACTCAGATAGTGGGAGAACTATTATTATTGATTCAAGTGTATGCGGAATGGGGAGAGGCGCAGGAAATCTAAATACGGAATTGCTGGCAGAGTATTTAAACTTTAAGGCAAAAAAAGAATACAGAGTAAAAAGTGTTTTGGAAATTATTGATGAAATTATACTTGGGTTTTACGAAGAAAAATATTGGGGATATAGTTTGCCGAATTTTTTATCAGCGAAATATAATGTACATCCTAATTATGCTAATTACTTGGAGAATAAAAAAACACTTACACTGAATGAAATGTGTGAAATATTTGAGAAGATTTCAGCCGACCAGCAATATGAGTACAATAAAGATTATATAAATCAGTTATACTTGGAGTATTTAGAATATCAAAACGGAAAATCGGACGATTTCGAGGTCTTGAAATCGAAACTTCAGGGGAAGGAGATTTTATTGATTGCACCCGGAAAAACTGTTCAGACAGAAAAGGATAAGATCAGTATTTTCGTTAATAACCATAACTTGGTATTGATTTCGGTAAACTTTGTTTATGAGGATAAAATACCGGATTATGTCTTTTTTAGTAATATTCGCCGATTTAAGCAGGCGCCTAAAGACAAAGGATGTGTAATTGCTACTTCAAATATAGATGAAAAGGTAGATTATAAAATACCATATAAAAAGTATTTAAACAGACAAAGTGGCGTCGAGGATAATGCGGCTTTGATGTTGATAAAAATCTTAATTGATTGTGGTGTAAAGAAAATATATATTGCAGGAATGGACGGATATTCGAATGATATTCATGCGAATTATATTAATGAGGATTTGCAGATAGCCATTAGAAGTGAAAGTGTGGTTGAAAAGAACGAGGGATTAAGTAAAGTTTTGAGGCAGATGAATTTGGAATGTGATTTAGAGTTTGTTACATCAAATAAAAACATAAGTTTGAAGTAAAAAGGAGAGAAATAGTATGAAAAAGGGAATTGCAATATTTGTTTCACAAAGAATAGATTTGGCATGTGAGGTTCCCAATAGTCCAATTTATCATCCTATGCGTTGTGGTGCAATTTTTGATGAATCAGTTTCAAATGTCCCGGGTGATAATATAGGGGATAATATATCTCATTTAAGAAAGTCATATTGTGAATTAACAGTGCAATACTGGGCTTGGAAAAACTACGATGCAGAATATTATGGGTTATGTCATTATCGTAGATATTTTTCGTTTTCTGATATTTTGTATAAGCAGGATCGCTTTAATGTTATTGAGAAAGAGACTATCGCATCAGCTTCTAATAAATATGATTTAGATAATACAAAAAAAATAATAAATGTTGTTCGCACATATGATGCTGTTATTCCAACACCGATTGATATAAGAACCATTCTGACAGGGGTACCAGGCGGAGAAAGATTTTACCCGCATACGGTAGAAGAATTTTGGCAAGCAAAGGTTGACCAGATTGATTTTAAATGCATAGAAGCGCTTGTAAAAGTTGTAGAAAAACAATATCCAGAAATGTATCCGTATTTAATGGAATATTTAAAAGGGACTACCATTTATGTGGGGTGTTGCTATGTTATGAAAAGGGATTTGTTTAACCAGATGTGTGAGTTCCAATTTTCAGCTCTGGCAGAACTACAAAAAGTATTTGATATGACTAGATATACGGGAGAGTTGGAGCGTCAGCCAGGATTTATGGGAGAGATATTGTATGCTACATTTTTATTATATTTAAAAGATAAAAAAAGGAAGTTAAAAGAATTACAGGTAGTGTTTTTTAGTCAATATCAAGTGGGAGAAACACCAAAAATACAAGAAGTAGAACAAATGCCACCGAATAATAGAAACTTTAATTTAGGAGAATGGTTTAGAGATTTAGTTAAGCGAGGTTTGAATAACGTTCTGCCAGCATATCGGGTTTCAAGAAGGATGGAAGAGAGAATATATGATTTATCCGTTGAATCTGCACGATTAGAAAAGAAGATTAGCTATCTGGTGAATAGCACAAAAGAGTCCTTAAAGAAGGAACAGGAAGAAAAAGCAAAACCAGAAAAGCCGATTGCCACTTCATTGACGAAAAAGAAATGGGATAGTTGGTCTTTGACTTCTTCCATAGATTTGAATATAGCATGTTTTGCGATAGAACTTCATGAAACTCATAAAGCTTCTTTTTCTGAGTTTCGTGATTGTAATACTGGAAAAGATGTGGTCGTGGTAGCTACAGGTCCGAGTATGAAATATTATTCACAGATTCCCGATATACCCCATATTGGTGTAAATGCTGCATTCAAAAATGAAAATATAAAACTGGACTACTACTTTACAACGGATTATGAGAGTCGTAATGAGTGGTTTGAAGAATTGAAGAATTATGATTTTATTAAATTTTTTGGACAGTATTCGGCAGGTGTATATAGAGATAGATTTCAGGTATCTGAACAACTCATAAGGGAAAATAACGCGCGGCGCTTCTTTCAAGGAGCACCAAATGAGGACATAAATATCAACATAGAATATTATCCCTTGATGGGGTTTTATTCAATTGCGTTCCAAGCAATTCATTTTGCAATATATACGAATCCTAAAAGAATATTTTTGGTAGGCTGTGATTGTGACTCGTCCGGATATTTTGATGGGACACAACAACTTTTTGCTAATTTACCGAAATGGGCAAAAGGATATGAAAAGGTAAAGTTTTTTGTAGAACGTTTTTATCCAGAAACAGAAATCATATCAATAAATCCAGTAGGGCTTAAGGGACTGTTTACTGATGTATACACAGAAAATTACCTGTCCAATCATGTGGAAATAAATCGGAATGAATGTAAAATTCTTACCGAGGAGTTCTTACAGTATAAGTAAATCAGTGGGAGGTAGAATTTGTTAAAACGATTTATAGAAAGATTGAAAGAATGGCTTCCGACTTCATCAAAAGTATTAAATGAACATATAAAATTGCTGTCAGCGCAAATTTCCTCACAAGAAAAGGCTTTTCTTTATTTTTTCGAGAAAAATCAAAGCCAAATGAATAATCTTGAAACTCAGTTTTTGGAAACATATAAATGCTTGAATGAAAAAATTAAGTTACAGAGACAAGAAATTATTTGCTTACAAAAAAATCAAAGTATGAAATTGGAATGTTTGTCTCGGCAACAAGAAGAAATATTGGGGCAGTTAAATTTACAAGCGCATGATTTCCAGCTATTTTTGTCTAAAATAGAGCAGGTAAAATGTTTTTGCTTGACCGAAGTTGCAGAGGAGAAAAAAAGAACAGAAATTTTTTATAATGAGTTAAAGGAGATGATAATCGAACAAAATGAGAAATGGAAAGATGGTTTACAGAAAATTATAATTGAAGTAATGGGAAAAAATCGAAAGCAAGAAGAAGTTTGGCAACAAATGAAGATGGAGATGCAAACAGAAATTGAACAACAAGGGGAAGAAATTCGAAAACTCATTGTCGAGATTAAAGCAAAAGAAGAGAAACAGATAGGATTCTGGCAACAGATAGAGAAGAAAAGAATGGAGCAAAATGAAAAGGATAAAAGTAAATTCTTTGAATATGTCTCTGACATGCAAAAAAAAATGGACGAAAAAAGTGAGGCTTTGCATAAAAGGTCTCATTATATTTTAGAACAAGTTGAAAAAGATCAAGAGGAGATTTTTGGACATATAATTAGAGACAGGAAAATAGAGGAGGCACAATTAAATTCAATAAGTAGGAAGTTAGAAGATTATAAAAAAGAAGATAATCAAAAAATATCAAATTTGCATACTGAAGTGATGAGGGAATTTCGTGTGCGGAGAAATATAAAACCTAAACAAATATATGTGAATTTGACAGAGAGAGAAGCATTATCTCAATCGTTTCGAGAAATTATGGAGAACAGTGATGTATTTGAAAAAAAATTCCTTGCGCTAATAAGTGGATTAAATGAAAAGAGTATAACAAATGTGATACGTATTTTGGTTCGAATGAAAAAGATAATTGATGGAAATACAAAAGGAATTGATTTTTTTACCCAGGAAGAGCAAGAAGAATTTTTGAAAATGAAATCAGAGTTTAGTGATCAAATTTTGTGTATATCAGATTCGTTATATTGCTATAATGGACTATTACTTCCTGTAAATCAGTTTGATTCATCGGTATTTTGGAGCAAATATGGATTAGAAGAAGTGAATGCCTTGGAAAAAATTGCATGTGGGGACATTATTGATGTAGGGGGATATGTTGGTGATACGGCTTTATTATTTTCACCTATGACAGAACATAATGTGTATGTTTTTGAAGCATCTCCGTATAATTATGATTTAATTAAAAAGACGATAAATTTAAATAAACTTAATAATATTGTGGTAGAAAATTTAGCGTTGGGGAAAGAACGATGTCAACTTCCCTTAAGCTTAGGGGAGCGTAGTTCGTGTAATACATTGGTGGAACGTTCAGGATATGTATATCCAGAGAAAATAGATGTACAAGTAATTTCATTGGATGAATATGTGGCTGCAAATAATCTGCAAGTTAGTCTTATAAAAATAGACGTTGAAGGAGCAGAACAGATGGTTTTAGATGGAGCAATAGAAACAATTAGGCGTTTTAAACCGGTATTATTAATAAGCATATACCACACAGCTTCTGACTTTTTCGATATTAAACCGATGATTGAAAGTTTAGGGTTAGGATATAAATTTAGCATATATAAACCAGTTAATAATGCAATTGTTATAGAAACTGTCTTAATTGCAGAAGTAAAGTAATGATTAAACAAGTGTAAGGGGAAAAGAGGGACAATGATGAAAGTAGTAATCTTAGCAGGTGGATTTGGAACACGTATAAGCGAGGAATCACATTTAAAGCCCAAACCGATGATTGAGATTGGCGGACGTCCAATCCTTTGGCATATCATGAAAGAATATTCTTATTATGGTTTTAATGAATTTATTATCTGTGCAGGGTATAAACAGGAAGCGATTAAAGAGTTTTTTGCTAATTATTACCTGCAAAAATCAGATATTACGTTTGATTTTTCGAATCAAAATCAAAAACAGGTACATTACAATGTGGCAGAACCGTGGAAAGTTACGATTGTAGATACTGGTTTAAATACAATGACAGGTGGACGAATTAAGAGGATTCGTGACTATGTTGGAGACGAAACGTTTATGCTCACATATGGGGACGGTGTAAGTGATGTCAATATCAGTGAACTGTTAGAATTTCATAAAAAGGGTGGAAAACTGGCAACAATGACAGCAATCCAGCCAGGAGGACGGTTTGGTACTTTAGATATTGGAGCGGACAATGTAATTAACCGTTTTGCGGAAAAGCGTAAAAAGGACGGAGGATGGATTAACGGTGGTTACATGGTTTTGGAACCAAAGGTATTTGATTATATAGAAGGGGACAAGACTACTTTTGAGAGAGAGCCATTGGAACGTCTTTCCAGTGAGGGAGAGTTACAGGCGTTTAAATATGATGGATTCTGGCAGTGTATGGATACGATGAGGGACAAGATGTTTTTGGAAGAACTGCTGGAAAAAAATGAAGCACCATGGAAAGTGTGGGATAAATAATGGATTTACATTTTTATAAAGGGAAAAAGGTCCTTGTCACAGGACATACCGGATTTAAAGGGAGCTGGATGTGTAAGGTCTTATTAAAAGAAGGAGCTCTTGTTACAGGATATGCCCTAGAACCTCCGACAGAACCGAGTTTATTCAACTGTCTCGGACTGGATAGGCAGATGGATTCCATCATCGCTGATATCAGAGATTTGGATAAGCTGTTAGAAGTCTTTGATAAAGTACAGCCGGAAATCGTGATACACATGGCAGCGCAGCCGCTTGTCAGGGAGAGTTATGCTAATCCGGTATATACCTATGAAACGAATGTGATGGGAACTGTTAATATCATGGAAGCGGTGAGAAAAACTCCTTCTGTAAAATCAATGGTGAATGTGACAACTGACAAGGTATATAAGAATAATGAATGGGAGTGGGGATATAGGGAAAATGATGTTCTTGACGGGTACGATCCTTATTCTAATTCGAAATCTTGTTCTGAACTTGTAACGGCATCTTATATGCGATCGTTCTTCAGTGGTAGAAAGATTGCGATTTCTACCTGCCGGGCAGGAAATGTAATTGGAGGCGGGGATTTCGCAAAAGACAGAATCATCCCTGACTGTGTACGGGCTATGGAAGAGGGAAAAGAAATTATTGTGAGAAATCCATTTTCCACACGTCCTTATCAACATGTGCTTGAGCCGGTCTGCGCTTATCTAAAGCTGGCAGAGTTGCAGTACAATGACAGAGAAACCTATGCGGGACATTATAATGTGGGACCGGATGACTGTGATTGTGTCACTACGGGAGAATTAACAGAGTTATTCTGCAGTTGTTGGGGAGATGGAGCGTCATGGAAAGACGTCTCGGAGAAGGATGCCCCCCATGAAGCAGGATTTCTGAAACTGGATTGTTCCAGGATAAAACGTAAGATGGGCTGGAAACCGAAATGGCATATAGAAGACGCTGTAAAGAACAGTGTGACATGGAGTAAGGTTTATCTTGCAGATGGAGATATAGCTGCGGAGATGGAGCGGCAAATTAGGGAATATTTACAAAGGTAAAGGAGAAAAACGTGAAAAAAGTCATCGTTACAGGTGCAAATGGATTTGTAGGAAGTGCTCTGGTAAAGGAACTTGTAGAGCAGGGAATTGAAGTAATCGCATTGGATATGGAAGGTCATACCGAAAATCTTCCTAAAAGTTCAAAGGTTACCTTTTATCCGTTTCAGTTAGAAAATTCAGGAGAAATAGAAGACATAATATCAGACAGAGATATTGACACCTTTTATCATTTTGCATGGGTTGGCTCTGCGGGATCAGCTCGTGCGGATACAGAGCTGCAGCTAAAAAATGCACAGTGGACTGTAGAGTGTTTGAAAGCAGCTAAAAAAATAGGATGCTCCAGGTTTGTAAATGCAGGCAGCATTATGGAGACAGAGACGATTAAAGCAGTATTTAATGCAGGAAATAAGCCAGGCTTAGGGTATATCTACGGAAGCGGAAAGCTAGTGGCACATACAATGTGTAAGTCAGTGGCAGCGGATATAGGTATTGAGCTTGTCTGGGCTATGATTACAAATGCTTATGGAGTGGGAGAGAAAAGTCCCCGCATGGTCAATACGACAATTCAGAAATGTATCCGGGGAGAGAGTCCACAGTTTACGGCGGGAACCCAGAATTATGATTTTGTTTATATCGATGATGTGGCGCGCGCCTTTCGTCTGATAGGAGAAAAGGGAAAACCGTTTTGTGAGTATCTGATTGGCTCTTCTCAGGCAAAACCTTTAAAAGAATTTTTGTTGGAAATGAAAGAAGCTATTGCACCTGATTTAGATTTTGTGTTTGGAGATATTCCGTTTACAGGTGTGAATCTTTCCCTGGAAGACTTTAGCTGTTCTAAGACAGAGGAGGATACAGGCTTTAAAGCAGAAATCAGTTTTTCAGAAGGATGCCGCAGAACCAGAGACTGGTGGATGGAGATGGAGGATGAAGTATGATACAGCCGTTCGCATTTAAGGAGACAAAGATAAAAGGACTGATTGAGGTAACACCGTTTAATGCTGATGATATCAGAGGATGTTTTACAAAAGATTATTCGAAAGAGATATTTGAAGCAAATGGGATTAGACATGATTTGATGGAAGTGTTTTATACTACATCTCATAAAGGTGTGATACGGGCATTACACTTTCAAAGAGTAAAACAACAGCCAAAGCTTGTACGTTGTATTACGGGACATGTTTACGACGTTGTAGTGGATTTAAGAAAAGACAGTCCTACCTATAAGATGTGGCTGGGATTTGATTTGATAGGCGAAAGGCACAACGAAATCCTTGTGCCTGCTGGATGTGCTCACGGATATCTTGTATTGGAACCGTCCATCGTAAGTTATAAATGTGCCGAGAAATTTTACGATGAATACGATGACGGGATTATGTGGAACGATAAAGATATCAGTGTTGAGTGGCCGCTTGAAAAGATTGGAGGCAAAGAGAAACTTATCATAGCAGATAAGGATAAAAATTTGCAGACGTTCAAAGAATTTGAAGAAACATACGGAGGTTTTTAGCATGCAGGCAGATGTGCTGGTTGTAGGATGCGGTTTATCCGGAGCAGTTATCGCCAGATTCCTTGCCGAAGAGATGGATAAAAAGGTCGTTGTTTTTGAGCGAAGAAATCATATCGGTGGAAATATGTATGATTTTAGGGATGAGGCAGGGATTTTAGTTCATTTATATGGTCCACATACATTTCATACAAACGAGAAATATCTATTTGAATATATGCAGCGGTTTGCCGGATGGGGTGAATATCATCTTACATGTGGGGCAGAGATAAATGGGAAATTTACACCTACGCCGTTTAATTTTCAAACTATCGATGATTTTTTCAGTCCGGACGAAGCAAGGAAAATAAAGGAAGAAATTTATCGGGAATACGGGGAAAGACCACAGGCAACAGTGGTGGAGATGCTGGAAAGTAAAAATTGTACAGTGAGAAATTATGCACAGTTTTTATTTGACAATGACTATAAGCTTTATACAGCGAAACAGTGGGGGATTTCACCAGATGCCATTGATGTCAGCGTATTAAAACGAGTTCCTGTAGAATTTTCCTACCGGGTAGGTTATTTCCATGATAAATACCAGTTTATGCCGGAAACCAGTTATACAGACTTTTTTAATAAACTTCTGGCACATAAAAATATAGAAGTAAAATTAGAAACCGAAGCATTGGATTTTATATCTCTCGATACAGAGAAAAGAGGCTTGTTCTATAAAGGCGAAAAATGGGATAAGCCGCTTATATATACGGGAGCTATCGATGAATTATTGGGCGGTAAATACGGCAAGTTGCCATATCGTTCTCTTAAATTTGACTGGAAGACATTGGAGATGGACAGCTACCAGTCGGCACCTGTGGTTGCCTATCCACAGGCGGAAGGATATACAAGGATTACAGAGTATAAGAAACTTCCGGTACAGGATGTTCCGGGGGTGACAACAATAGCAGTAGAATATTCGATACCTTATCAAAAAGGGAGAAATTTGGAACCATATTATCCGATTCCAACGAATGAAAACCAGTGCTTATATGAAAAATATAGAACAGAGGCAGAAAAAGTAGAGAACCTATATCTTTGTGGGAGACTTGCAGATTACAAATACTATAATATGGATCAGACACTAGAAAGTGCGCTTAAATTGTGCAAGCATCTGAAAGAAAAGTTGTAAAGGAAGGAACGATATGGAATATATTCCCACAGCAGAAGAACGCAAGGAATATCTTGCATACGACTCGTACAAAGTATTTTTTGACAATCTGAAAAAGGGAATAGAGGATATTGAAAGTCTTCAATTTATCAGACAGAAAAAGAAGGTCATTTTGATATCTGGTGCTATGGTTGTTTTTGATAAAGGAACAATTGCATTCCTAAATCGTATAGCAGAAGTAAAGTCGGATGAGTACCAATTTGTCCTCCTTTCAGAAGTGACTGCAGAATATAGACGAAAGACAAAGGACAAGATTGTATTTGAATCTATTTGTACTCCACATTTGCTGGCAAAAGAAATACTGGTGCCATATATGGATATCCCTGTGACAGAAGAAATGACAGAATATATTAACAAAAGGGAATATCTGAAAAGAGCAGTTGCTAATCTCAATATGCGGCATAAGAATATTGGGGATGGATATGCAGAAGCACTCATATATTATGCTGAAATTTATTTGAAGCTCCTTCTTAAAAAGCTGAAACCGGACAAAGTAATATTATGGAACGAATTTTATGCGTTCCACATGGTGCTTCAGTGTTTGTGCAGACAGAGAAAGATAGAACTGAAGTATATGGAATTTGGTTGTGTCCCAGGGACTTTTGTCATCGAAAAAGGCGGGCAGCAGGGAGAAAGCATGCCTGCGCGACATCCCTTTTTCTTTCATCATCTTCCAATCAAACGGCAAGATAAGGCAGAAGCTGATAAAACAATTCAGTATATATTTAGAACGGAATTAAATAGAAACATACAACCTGAAAGAAATGGTGAGTTGTGCCAATTTTTAAAGCGGAAGACGGGAAAACCAGTTGTTACCTATATGGGACAAAATGACGCGTTGGAGTATCTGAGACTGCTGTCAATACGTAATGGATGGAATCTGCTATATAAACCACATCCTATCATGGAGAGGATGGGGAAAAAGAAGAAGGCACAGAGCATATTTTGAAAAACATTAATATCAATGAAGCAATTGATTATACAGATGTAGTAGTAACGATTCTTTCCCAAAGTGCATATACAGCATTGTTTCGAGGAAAGCCGGTTGTTATGCTGGGATATATCCAGTTAAAAGATTCCGGCTGTACTTATGAAGCGTTTTCAAAAAGTAAAATTGAACCACAGATAAAAAAAGCTCTTTGTTGCGGATTTACAGCAAAGCAAAGGCAGCATTTTCAGGAACATGTAGCAAGACTTTTAAAGTATTATCTGTGGGATGACAGAACTCATGAAGTGCTTCCTTTTGGTCAGAATATAGATGAGATTGAAATTTGAGAATGATATATAAAAAAGAGGTTTTACATTATGACAAAAAAACATACTAAAACACGAAAACTCCACAAGCTCATCGGCTATTCTTTCATAGCCCTCTACGCCTTATGTGCGCTTGCTTTCCTGACTTTCTGTATAGACTTAGGTATGCTGCCCACTACCTACATGATTATAGCGACAGCGGTGTTTGCTATCTTTGGTGTGATTTTCGTTATTATGCAGGAAAAGTTTGCGCTGTCAATCGTGGCGGATGTGCTGTGTGTGCTGCTGTCGGTAGGCTGTATCTTCGGGTGCTATTATATCCATAAAACCAACACGACGATAAAAGATGTTGCCACAGCGGACAAGCAGACAGATGTAGTGGCGGTTTATGTGATGAATGAGGACCCGGCGCAGGATTTAAATGGAGCGGCGGATTATCAGTTCGGAATCAGCACGACCATTGATCGAGGGAATACAGATGTCACTATAGCGAACCTGGAGGAGACTTTGGGGACAGAACTCAAGGTGAAAGAGTATGAGGACCCCTTTGCTATGGTGGACGAGCTGAAGGAAGGCAAGCTGGGAGCTATCATTCTAAACAGCGCCTACTTGGGCATCATCGCGGATGTGGAAGACTACGAGTGGGTGAGTACTGATTTGCGGGAACTCACTTCGGTGGCACATGAAGTGAAAGAGGAAGAGACCGCAGCGGTACCGGAAAATGTTCCGGAGACTTTTATCATGTATTTGAGTGGGATTGACACATATGGCGGTGTATCTGCACGGTCGAGAAGTGATGTAAATATTCTGGCAGTGGTGAATACGAAGACAAAAAATGTCCTGCTTTTGTCCACGCCGAGAGATTACTATGTGGAATATTCTGTAACCGGCGGGGCGAAGGATAAGCTGACCCATGCGGGTATTTACGGAGTGGATGCGTCTATGGACGCTCTGCAGAGACTGTATGGGGTGAATATTGATTACTATCTGCGCATCAATTTCACCGGATTTATGGAGATTATCGATGCCTTGGGAGGAATCGAGGTCTACTCGGACTATGATTTTACTGTAGAACCAATCAAGGACTACCATCAGGGGTATAACCAGCTGACAGGAATCGAGGCGCTTGCGTTTGCCAGAGAGAGATACAGTTTTGAGGACGGAGATTACCAGAGGGCGAAGAACCAGATGGAAGTCATCCGGGCGGTCATCCAGAAATGCGCTTCCTCCTCACTGCTGGCGAATTACAGTTCCGTGATGGATGCAGTGGCGGGAAGTTTTGAGACGAACATGCCGAAAGACCAGATTGCGGCACTGGTGAAGATGCAGCTATCCGATATGGCGCAGTGGAACATTACATCCTATACGGTCAGCGGAAACAGTATGTATGCGCAGACCTACTCCATGCCGGGACAGGATTTATATGTGATAGAGCCAGATGCAGCTACTATAGAAGAGGCAAAGAGACTGATTGGCGAGATATACGGTCAATAGGGAAGCAGAAGGATGAGTGTTTGTTTTTGAGGAAGTTGAGGGGAACCAACTACAAAGAAACAAACAAGAAATTAGTCAAGTATGATTTGCCGAATCGTACTTGACTAATTTTGATTTGTGGTGCGCAACGTTAGTTATACAAAAAACAACTTTCCATTATAATAGGGATTCAGGCCACTATTTAAAGAAAGGAAATCGATACAAGGGGTAGGGAACTGGTTCTGGGAGCTTGAAAAACGAATAAATCAGGATAAGAAACATCCTGGTGTTATCATGGAGATGAGCAAGTCGGAAGCAATATGGGATATAATTATTTAATAAGACTTGGCGTAATAGAATATGAAGTTTAACCTGTCAATTAAATCTTCGATTAATAGGGTTTGAGGGGGATTAGCACTTTTTGTCATCAAATGCACCCTTTTGAGGAGTGATTAACACCTTTTTGACTGGAATATTACATCCTATACGGTCAGCGGAAACGACTGATTAATGAGGTATATAATTAAAAGAGATGAAACTCTTGCGAATTTTCTGTAAGTCGATTGGAATGTAAATTATTTTAAATGAATTTAACATGTTAATTTGCGCTGTAATTTTGGTGAAGAACTGGTATTCTATATATAGAATAAACAGAAAGGATGTTAGTCATATGCCGAATATAAAGCCAATTTCAGATTTGAGAAATTATACAGAGGTTTTAAAAGAAGCGCAGGAGGGCTCTCCTGTATTCCTTACGAAGAACGGAAGAGGCGAATATGTGATTCTTGATATGAAGGAATATGATAGAATGCGTGCCATGATTGCTTTGATGTCTAAATTAGAAGAAGGTGAGCAGTCAGCCAGAAGGGAAGGATGGCTCTCTGCGGATGAAGTAGAGTCATTTTTAGGGCTTTGAGTATGGAATTATATTATTCGCCAAGAGCAAGGGATGATTCGACAGTTTATATAAGTTCAAAAGGAAAGGAGTATCGAGTGTCCACTCGATAGAGAAATACATGATAAACCTGGCAGCAGTGATGAAAGTATTAAACGAGAGGAAAACTTTTTTAGACAACCACCCGGAAATCTATGCGTTCATAAAAAAAGAATTTGGTGACAAAGGTCTTTGCGAAGGCGATTTACTGGAGATTGCCATTAAGAGACCGGGAGAAGAGAACGCAAGAAAGGTAGAGATAGAAGTGCAGAAATCCGAGCAGCCGTTTTTTGACGCGGTGAGGGATGTGGTGAAATAGACAGACTTTCAGATGAAAAGACTTTGCCTGGGCAATGGGGAATCCGATAAAGCATTGCCCAGGCAATATGGTACCTGAAAAATCGAACATCACATTGTCTTTCTTCTTTTTCCGTGGTAAACTTAAAAAGGAACCAAGGAAATCAGCGCTTTTTACAGGCGCGTCGGCAATATGATACCGTGGGAAAAGATAAGGGGCAGGGAAGATGGCAGTACCGTTGTATATCAGAAAAGAATATTTCAGAGGTGTGATGCTGGGGGACAAGAGCGCGCACATCCTGGAGTTCCGCTATAAGAGCGAGACGGTCAGTGTGTATGAGGAGGGGCGGCTCGTGTTTTGCCTGCACTATTTTCTGGAGAGCAAATTTAAGGCGGAAATCCTGGACTTCTACCTGATAGATATAGGACTCAGGGGACTGGGATACGGTTCTGTCTGTATGATAGAGATTCTGGACCAGCTTGCGAAAAAGGGTGTGACCATGGTAAAAGCGCCTCTCGGCTACGCGAAGCTGCCGGAGGGGTATGAGAGCAGGGAAGTGTATGTGGCGCTTCTCGGCGGATTCTATGAGAAGACCGGATTCTCGCTGGGAGGGGACGGAGATACGGCAATCCAGATTTTGAATTGAGACAAATTTTGTGAATCTTGTACAGTTTTTTATGTGAAATTTAGTGAAATACGTGGATTGACGGGGACTGTATGGATTGTCTATAATGGCAAGAGTAAAGAGAAGATACGAGATAGAGTGTTACTGTATGGCAGGCATAAACTATCCTTACATATCAGCTTTGGCTGATAGAAAAGGGTGTAGTTTATGTCTTTTTTTATTTAACGGAAACGAAGTTTCCTGTTAAATAAAAGCCTTACGGACATTCTTCTCGCGAAAAGGAGGAAAACAAAGAATGAAAGACAAGATTTTCGGAGTATTGCAGAGAGTGGGACGAAGCTTTATGCTTCCCATCGCGATTCTCCCGGTTGCCGGGCTTTTGCTTGGGATTGGAAGTTCCTTTACCAACGCAACGACCATTGAGACATATCATCTGCAGTCCATACTGGGAGACGGGACAATCCTGCATGCGCTTTTGACGATTATGAGCAAGGCGGGAAGTGTTATTTTTGACAACCTTCCGCTGATTTTCGCGGTGGGTGTGGCGATAGGAATGGCGAAAAAGGAAAAAGAGGTCGCGGCATTGGCGGCAATGATTTCCTTTTTCGTAATGCATGTGACCATCAACGGCATGCTGCAGGTACAGGGAGATATCCTGGCAGATGGGAGCCTTGCTCCGAATGTGCTGGAAGGAACAGTGACCGGGGTCTGCGGTATCCAGACACTGCAGATGGGTGTGTTCGGCGGTATCATTGTAGGTCTGGGTGTTGCGGCTCTGCACAACCGCTTTTATAAAATCCAGCTTCCCACGGCGCTGTCCTTCTTCGGGGGCTCCCGGTTCGTACCGATTATCTCCACAATTGTATATGTGGGCGTGGGAATTCTTATGTATTTTATATGGCCTGTCGTACAGAACGGGATTTACGCTTTAGGCGGACTGGTTACAGGAACAGGGTATATCGGGACACTCATTTTCGGTATCACAAAGCGGGCGCTCATTCCGTTCGGACTGCACCATGTATTTTACCTTCCCTTCTGGCAGACGGCAGTGGGCGGAACCATGGAAGTGGGCGGACAGTTGATTCAGGGCGGGCAGAACATATTCTTTGCACAGCTTGCGGACCCGTCCACCATTCATTTCAGCGCGGATGCTACGAGATATTTCTCGGGGGAATTTATTTTCATGATTTTCGGACTTCCGGGAGCGGCGCTTGCCATGTACCGCTGCGCGAAACCGGAGAAGAAAAAACAGGCGGGTGGACTTCTTCTGTCCGCGGCGCTCACCTGTATGCTGACCGGAATCACAGAGCCAATCGAGTTTTCTTTCCTGTTCGTGGCGCCGATTTTGTTTGTCGTGCAGGTTGTGCTGGCAGGGGCGGCGTATATGATTGCGCATATTTTAAATATCGCGGTCGGACTTACCTTTTCCGGCGGACTTTTGGATTTGTTTATTTTCGGAATCTTGCAGGGAAATGAGAAGACAAGCTGGCTTTTCATCATTCCGGCGGGAATTATTTACTTCATCCTCTATTATGTCATTTTCTCAGTGCTCATCAAGAAATTGAATTTAAAGACACCGGGGCGGGAAGATGATGACGGAGAGACGAAATTATACACAAAGGCAGATTATCAGGCAAAACAGGGCAAAGGCGGAGCCGCTGTAGGAACAGCAGGGGAAGAGGCAGATGAAAAGAGCGTGCTTATCACCAGAGGGCTTGGCGGAAAGAAAAATATCGCGGATGTAGACTGCTGCGCTACAAGACTGAGATGCACGGTAGTGAAGCCGGAACTGGTAAACGAGGCGGTCTTAAAGTCAACAAACCCATCCGGCATTCTCAGAAAAGGTACGAGTATCCAGGTTATATACGGACCTTCTGTATCGGTCATCAAGTCGAATCTGGAGGATTATCTGGCAAAAGCACCCGATGAAGAATACACGGATGCGCCGGAAAACCAGGAGACGGCGGACGTGGCAGCAGGAATGTCTACAGCAGAGAAAACGGCAGGAGCGTCAACATCAGATGAAGCGGCGGCAAATGCAGCAGAGTCGGATGCGGCAGCTTTTACAAAAATGGCATTGTTCTCACCTGTAAGAGGCGAGGCTGCCCCCATCACGGAAGCCAGCGACGAGGCATTCGCGGGAAAAATGATGGGAGACGGATATCTGATAAGACCGAAGGAAGGAATGGTATATGCGCCGGAGGACGCGGAAGTTTCCTTTGTATTTCCATCTAAACATGCGGTGGGACTGTTGGCGAAGGATGGTAAGGAATATCTGATTCACGTGGGAGTGGATACAGTCAAACTGGAAGGACAGGGATTCGAAGCCTTTGTAAAAGATGGGGACCAGGTAAAAAAGGGTGACAAACTGATAGGTTTTGATATAGAATATATAAAAGGACACGCAAAATCGGATGAGTGCATCGTTGTCTTTACAAGTCTCACTGAAGGGCAGGAAGTACGCATGAAGGCAGACGGAAATGTGGATGTCCTGGATGAAGTCGCAGAGATTGTGAGTATGGAATAAGGAAGGAATCCTATCTACCTATGCACCGGATTATAAAAGTACTGAACAACAATGGAATCCTCGTCTATGATGAGGAACGCAAGAGAGAGCTGATTCTGCTGGGGAACGGCGTGGGCTTTGGAAAAAAGCCCAGTCAGCAGATAGAGGATATCAGAGGAGCGAAGGTGTACACTCTGGTGACGCGGCAGAAGAAGCAGTCAGCCCTGAAGGTGATAAATGGAATCCGCCCGGAGTTTATCGAGGCTTCCGGGCGGATTATTGAGGCGGCGGAGGCGGCATTTTCTGAGGTGAACCACGACACCCTCCTGCCAATGGCGGACCATATCGCGCTGGCGGCGAAGCGGGCGAAGGAGAACTGTCAGATACCCAATCCGTTTACACCGGATATCCGGGTGCTGTTTGAGAAAGAGTACGCGGTAGCTCTGGAAGGGCGGCGTATTATCAAAGAGATGATGGGATATGAGATTTCCGATGACGAGGTGGGATTCCTCACCCTTCATATCCACTCCGGGCGGACAGACGAGAAGATATCGGAGACACTGGAGACGACGCGGATTATCAATGAGAGCATTGCCATAGTGGAGTCGGCGTTCGGCAAGAAATTTGAGGAGGATTCCCTCGGCTATACGCGCCTTATGAGCCACATGTACTATATGATTGCGCGCACCAGAAAAGAGGAGCGCACCAATGTGAGCTTCAACGACTTTATATTTGAGAAATTTCCGGAGACCGGGAAAGTGGCGGAGAGAGTCTGCCAGTTTATGGAGAAGAACCTGAAAAAGAAGGTGGCAAGGGAGGAGATTGGTTTCCTTGCCATCCATATCCAGAGGGTTGTGGCGCCGGGGACAGCATAGAGGAAGGATGACAGCAGATGTATAAGATTTTGATTATTGAGGATGACCTTGCCATGGCGCAGGCAATTCAGAAGGAGATGACGGTCTGGGGAAATGAGGCGGAGTATGTGGAAGATTTTCAGAACGTACTTTCCCGTTTTGCGGAGTTTGACCCGCACTTGATTCTGCTGGACATCACGCTGCCGTTTTACAATGGATATTACTGGTGCAGTGAGATACGAAGGATTTCAAACGTTCCTGTCATCTTTATTTCTTCGGCGGCGGACAACATGAATATTGTCATGGCGATGAACATGGGCGGCGATGATTTTATCGCCAAGCCCTTTGACTTAAATGTGCTGGTGGCAAAGGTGCAGGCGGTCTTAAGAAGAACGTACGACCTGTCGGGAAAGGTGCCGATTCTGGAGCACAGGGGAGCTATGCTGAACCTTTATGACATGTCCTTTGTATATAACGGGCAGAAGATAAATCTCACGAAAAATGAGTTTCGCATCCTGCAGACTCTGATGGAGAAGAAGGGGCGCATGGTGAGCAGGGACACTCTGATGACGAAGCTCTGGGAGACGGATGACTACATTGAGGAGAATACTCTGACTGTCAACATCGCGCGGCTTCGGCGCAAACTGGAAGCGGCGGGACTTTCCGATTTTATTACCACAAAGGTGGGGGAAGGCTATATCATTGAATCAGCAGAGGTATAAGCTGAAGTTGATGGCTTGAGCGGACCCGTTTTGACAGAAATGACAGGGAGGTCGAAGATGGAAGAAAGAGGAGAGGAAAAGAGCATATTTTTCAGTTATGTATATGAACACCGGTATACTGTCGCATGGGCGCTTGGATGCGCTGTCTGTTTTGCGGCAGTATTTCTGTTATATCGTATCGATATCCGGGCGGTCGTCTACCCGGTACTTCTTAGTGCCGCGCTGACGCTCCTGTTACTGATACCGGGATATCTCAAATACCGGAGAAAATGGCGCAGACTGGAGGAATTGGCGAGAGAGAACGGTCCGGTGGCGGAATGTCTTCCGGCACCTTACGCGCAGCTGGAGAGGACATACCAGGAGCTGATTGCGAGAATGGAGAAGATTTACCGGGACAGTGAGGCGGCATGGATGGATTCGCAGCGGGATATGCAGGACTATTATGCTACATGGGTACATCAGATTAAAGCGCCCATCGCCGTGCTACAGGTGCTTTTGCAGAGAGAGGACACACAGGAGAATCAGGAGATGCGTTTTGAACTGTTCCGCATCGAGCAGTATGTGGATATGGCGCTGTGTTATACCAGACTGGGGGAGGGAGCCTCCGACTTAGTGATAAAGGAATACGCTCTGGATGAAATCGTGAGAAAGGCAATCCGCAAGTACGCGGGGCAGTTTATCAGGAAGAAGATACGCCTTGTATATGAGGGTACGGATACCATTGTTCTCACAGACGAGAAGTGGCTTTCCTTCATTGTGGAGCAGTTGTTATCAAATGCTGTGAAATATACGTCTCAGGGAGAGGTGTGCATCTCGGTTGAGAATAAATGTCTCACGGTAAGGGATACCGGAATCGGAATCGCTCCGGAGGATGTGCCGCGTATCTTTGAGAAAGGATATACGGGTTACAATGGGCGGCTGGATAAAAAGTCCACGGGGATTGGTCTGTATCTGGTGAAGAAAGCGGCGGATAAATTGGGGCATACTCTAAGAGTGGACTCCGTTCCGGGGCAGGGGAGCCGTTTTTCCGTTGACCTGGATTCTTATCCTTTTGAGGGAGAGTAGGGTGATATTACAAATTTGTCACATGGGACGGCGATAATGTCACAGCATTCGATGTCGGCATTATCGCCGTCCTGCTATACTGAAGGCACAGCGCAGGAAGTGAAACGGCTGCGCTGACAGTATAAGGAGGACATATAAAATGGCAGTTTTAGAAGTGAGAAATGTAAAAAAGGTTTTTGGAGATAACGTGATTTTAAGAGGAATCGATCTTGATGTACAGAAAGGGAACGTCATCGTCATACTCGGACCGAGCGGTTCCGGTAAGACCACCTTTTTGCGCTGCCTGAATCTTCTGGAAAAACCGGATGAAGGCTCGATGGTCTTAAACGGAAGAGAATATAACTTAAAAAATGTAAAAAATAAAGAAAAGCTGGAGATTCGGAGAAATACTTCCTTCGTTTTTCAGAATTACAATCTCTTCGTGAACAAGACGGTTCTTTCTAATGTGACGCTGGGGCTTACCGTGGGACGCCATATGAAAAAGGAAGAGGCGGAGAAGATCGGAAAAGAACTGTTAGACAAGGTTGGTCTTGCAGGAAAGTACGATTATTACCCGGCACAGCTATCCGGCGGCATGCAGCAGCGTGTCGGAATTGCACGGGCAATGGCGGCGAATCCGGAGGTCATTCTTTTCGACGAGCCGACGTCCGCACTCGATCCGGAGCTGGTGGGTGAGGTGTTAAATGTCATGAAACAGTTCGCAAAACAGGGAGTCACAATGATTGTGGTAACACATGAGATGCAGTTTGCAAGAGAAGTGGCAAGCCAGGTTATTTTCATGGCAGACGGTGTGGTTGTGGAAAAAGGAACGCCGGAGGAGATCTTTGACCATCCGAAGGAGGAGGCAACCAGAAAATTCTTAAAACGTATTTTAAAGGAAGAGTCATAGCTGTGTGCGAAGACGGAGAGGAGAGAAAGATATGCAGAAATATGTGATTTCGATTTCAAGACAATTCGGAAGTCTGGGAAGACCGATTGCAAAGAAACTGGCAGAACTTCTGGAAATTGAATACTATGACAGGGATATTGTGGAGGAGGCATCCAAAGTTCACAACATTCCGTTAAAGGAAGCGAGCAATCTGGAGGAGTCGGCAAAGTATCTGTTCATGAGTTTCCCACTCGGCAGCGGAACCACGGCGACGCAGGATGCCCTGTTTAAGACGGAGAGCGAGATGATAAAAAAACTTGCCGTGAAGGAATCCTGCATCATTGTCGGCAGATGCGCGGACGCAATTCTGGAGGATTGCGATCATCTGATCAGAATTTTTATCTATGCGCCGTACGAAGACCGCATTGTCAACTGTGTCAATGATCTCGGCATGGACACAAAGGCGGCGAAGCGGATGATCCGTGATGTGGACAAGGCGAGAGATGCCTACCATATGCGGTATGCGGGGTATCTGCCGAACGATATGAACCATATGGATCTGATGGTCAACAGCGCAACTCTGGGAGTCGATATGACAGCGAGACTGTTGGCGGAAGTGGTGCGTGATAAATTTTCATAAGACGGGCAGTGTGCGTAAGACTGCACAGTGCCACAGAGGATAAGGCATGGAAAAACACAGAAAAAAACTGATCAAAAACGCAGCGGTATTCGACGGGCACAGCAGTGGGCTGGCGCATGGGAAAAAGATTGTCATTGAAGACGATCTTGTCACAGAGATTACCGGGGATGAAGTATCGGAAGAAAATTTTGACGAGGTATTTGACGGCACGGGCATGGTGGCGATGCCGGGAATGACGGACGCGCATGTTCACATGGGCTGTCTGTTCGCAAAGGGAGAATTCCCGGTGGATTACGCTACGGTGCTGACCGTCGCAAAATGTAAGGATGCGCTGATGGCCGGGTTTACCACGTTCCGTGATGCGGGAAGTGTGAGCGAGGGATTAAAGCTGGCGTTTGACGAGGGTGTGCTTCCAGGTCCGCGCATCTATCCCTGCGGTGCCTACATCAGCCAGACGTGCGGGCATGGGGATTCGGAGTATGCGCATACCTATCGCGACATCCAGTACAGGCATCCGTCCAGCACCGTTTTGGCGGACGGGGTGCCGGAGATCATCCGGGCAGTGCGCGAGCAGTTCTACCGCGGTGCATCCCACATCAAACTGATGGCGGGCGGCGGCTGCATGTCCAGCTGTGACCCGATTGAGACCGTACAGTTTACAGCGGAGGAGATGAAAGCCGCCTGCGATGTGGCAGCAGATTACGGAACCTACGTCATGGCGTATCTGTATACGCCGAAGGCGATCCTGCGCGCGCTGGGAGCGGGCGTGCGGAGTCTCGAGCACGCACATCTCATCGACGAGACGGCGGCAGAGCAGGTGGCGGCGGCAGGAGCATTTTTAAATCCCATGCCTCAGTTTAAAAAGTATGAGGACATGCTCGGTGTAGAGAACATGCCGCCGAAAGACGAGATGGTGTGCTGTGCGGAGGCGACGGCTACCGAGATCTTAAACCGGCATGAGGATATCAGGCTTTTGTTCGGAACGGATATGATGATCACGGGACCGGATTATCAGGTGGAGCAGAGCGAGGATATCCGGTATTACGAAAAGCGCTTCGGCACAATGCGGGCGCTGAGGGCTTTGACGGGCACTGCAAACGAGGTGTTTGCACTTACGACCTACCAGAATCCTTACCCGAAGGGAAAGATCGGTGTGCTGGAGGCGGGATCCTATGCAGATCTGCTTCTGGTGGATGGAGATCCGACAAAAAGTGTATCGGTTCTTGCAGACACCGATCATCTGCGCCTGATTATGAAAGGGGGAACGGTGTACAAAAATACACTGTGCTGAGATTTTATTCCGCTAATACGCTGACTTGCATGTGGCTGAGATTCGTAGTAATCTTATTCCAAAAACTAGAAGCAGGAGGTAATTATGAAAGAGCTGCTGTACTGGATTGTGGAATGGATTGCGAAGATTCACAGCCACATTCTTCGTCTGAATGATGCGTATGAATACAATTTTACAGATAAAGAACTGCATTTTCTCGTGATTGGTATGATGGGAATGGGATTCATTTTTGTCGTGTATCCTGTTTTTAAATGGCTGGCAAAGCATGATCACGTCATGGTAATTGCGTGGATTTATGTGCTGACACTGATTATCGTGATCACGTTTGCCATAGAGATCGGGCAGAAAGTAACAGGCACCGGCAATATGGAATTTGCAGACATTGTGATGGGTGTATTCGGATTCATTGTAATGTTCCTTGTGTTCTCGGTTGTGCGGGGTATTTATAAGCTGATAAGAAATCTGATCAGAGGAGACAGGAAAGATGAATGAATTCTGGAAAAGAGTGCTCGAGACGTGCGTGGTGATTCTGGGGAACTGCCTGTATGCATTCGGTGTGGCAATGTTCATTGTGCCGGGAGGACTGATTACCGGCGGAACGACGGGAATTGCGCTGTTTGTGCACCACATGATGGGTTGTTCCGTCTCCGTGTTTGTACTGCTGTTCAATACGGTTATGTTTCTGATCGGATTTGCGGTATTCGGGAAAAAATTTGCAGCAAACACACTGGTCAGCACCTTCAGCTATCCGGTAGCGCTGGAGCTGTTTACACGGCTTCTGCACGGCTATGCGATCACGGACGATATAATTCTCTGCATGATCTTTGGAGGAATCTGTATCGGAGGAGCCATCGGCGTTGTGATCCGTGCGGGCGCATCGACTGGCGGCATGGATATACCGCCGCTTGTGTTGAACCGTTATTTTAAGATACCGGTGTCAAAGTCCATTTATGTATTCGATATGCTGATTTTGCTGCTCCAGGCGTTTGACAGTACAGGAGAACAGCTTCTCTATGGTATTCTGCTGGTGATTGTCTACAGCGTGGTGCTGGATAAGTGCCTGATGCTTGGAACTGCAAAGATGCAGATCAAAGTAGTCAGTGAGAAAATCGATGAGATCAGAAAAGCAGTCTTAACAGATATTGACCGCGGTGTTACAATGTTAAAAAGTGAGACCGGATACATGGAGCGGGAGACAGAGATGCTGCTTACGGTGGTGTCAATACAGGAACTGGCGAAGACGGAGAAGCTGATCCATTCGGTGGATGAGGATGCATTTGTTGTGATCAATCGTGTCAGTGAGGTTTCCGGCCGCGGTTTTTCAAGTAAAAAGCGTTATCTGGAAAAGGAGAATTCATGACATTACAGCAACTGAGATATGCACTGACGATAGCCGGCTGCGGATCGATGAATGAGGCGGCAAAGCGTTTGTTTTTATCGCAGCCCAGTCTGTCCGAGACGGTAAAGGAACTGGAGCAGGAGATCGGGCTGCAGATTTTTATGCGCTCGAACCGGGGAATCATCATCACACCGGAGGGTGAGGAGTTTCTGGGGTACGCCAGACAGGTGATCGACCAGTACGGAATCCTTAAGGCGCGCTATGTGGAGAAGCAGCGCAAGGAAAAGTTCAGTGTGTCCATGCAGCACTATACGTTTGCGGTCAAAGCGTTTGTGGAGACTGTAAAGAAAGCAGGGATGGACAGCTATGAATTCGCGGCGAACGAGACGACCACATACGACGTTATGGAGAATGTACGCAACTTTAAGAGCGAGATCGGCGTTCTGTATCTGAACGATTTTAATGAGCAGGTGCTGATGAAGATCATCCGGGAGAAGGGGTTGGAGTTCGAGGAACTGTTTGCCTGCGATACCTATGTCTATCTGTGGTCGGGACATCCGCTTGCAGGGCAGAGCGTGATCTCCATGGAAGAACTGGACGAGTATCCGTGCCTGTCCTTTGACCAGGGACGGAACAGCTCGCTCTACCTCGCGGAAGAGATGAAGAGCACCTACGATTATAAGCGGCTGATTAAGGCGAACGACCGGGCAACACTGCTAAACTTTATGATTGGGCTGAACGCGTACACGCTGTGCTCGGGAATTATCTGCGAGGAGCTAAACGGCAGCGATTACATGGCAATTCCACTCAAGGAGACGGAAAAGATGCGGATTGGCTATGTGAAGCGCAAAGGGGCATCAATCAGTCACATCGGACAGATCTATATCGAAGAATTGAAAAAATATAAAGAGAAAATTATGTAGTGGTTGGCTATAGGCTTTACCTATAGCCAACTATCGGCTTCCTGTATTAACACTTTCCCAAACTGCCTGTTATAATAGGCAATGTAATCAAAAAACACATGCAGATAACAGACAGCATGGAGTGGAGAAGCAGGAAGGAGGAAACGGGTATGAGAGACACAGCGCGGCAGATGAGATCAGCGATGATGTGTGACAGGATGCGCCAGATGTCCATGTGTGATGGCATGGATGCAGATGTTGTGCGGCTTTTCCCGGATTCTTCAGATCTTTGGAAGAACAGATAGATACCGGCGCTATGGAGCGCAGGTTGGGGCAGCCGCAGGGGCTGCTCTTTTTTCGTTCTATATTTTGAAATAACATTTTAGGAGGTGGCAGTGCATGCCAGCGATTGCGATACGTCATTTATCAAAGACCTTCGAGCAGAAGGGAAACAGTGTGGAAGCGCTGCGGGATATCTCGCTCGACATTGAGGAGGGAGACATCTACGGAATCATCGGAATGTCCGGTGCCGGGAAAAGTACCCTGGTGCGGTGCCTGAATTATCTGGAGAGACCGACGAGCGGTGAGGTTATCATCGGCGGAAGAGATCTGGGAACGCTGACCGAGAAAGAACTGCGGGAGCAGCGGAGCGACATCGCAATGATTTTCCAGCATTTCAACCTTCTCATGCAAAAGAGTGTGCTGGACAATGTATGTTTCCCGATGCAGATTGCGAAGAAAAAGAAGGATGAGGCGAAGAAAAGAGCGCTTGAGCTGCTCGAGACTGTCGGACTTGCCGACAAGGCGGACGCTTATCCGGCACAGCTTTCCGGCGGACAGAAGCAGAGAGTGGCGATCGCCAGAGCTCTTGCGACGGATCCGAAGATTCTGCTCTGCGACGAGGCAACCAGTGCCTTAGATCCGCAGACAACGCAGTCCATTCTGGCACTCTTAAAGGAGATCAACCGGAAATTCGGCATCACGATTGTGATTATCACGCATCAGATGTCCGTGATCCGGGAAATCTGCAGCCATGTGGCGATTGTGGAAAAAGGAAGCATCGTGGAAGTCGGCCTGGTCGAGGAGATTTTCAACCATCCGAAATCCCGTGTGGCGAGAAGCCTGATCTTGAGCGACCGTGCTGCGGATGCCGCGTCATATTCCGGGGCGGAAGGTGATACTGCGGATGGAGCGGTGAGAGCAGACAGCGGGACCGCATCGGCGACGATAAGAAGCTTCGTATTGTATTCTCAGAGAATTCCGCATTTGAGCCCGTCATTGCCAATATGGTGTTAAAGTTCGGTACGCCGGTGAACATCCTCCGTGCAGATACCAAGACTGTCGGCGGAGTGGCAAAGGGTGAGATGATTCTGGGACTTCCGTCAGACGCCGGGCTGCAGGAGCAGATGGAGGCTTATCTGGTGGAAAAGGGACTTGAGATTGAGGAGGTGACCGGAGATGTGGAATAGTCAGGTAATCATCATGCTTTTGGAGGGAATCCGGGACACCCTGTATATGACCTTAGCGTCCACATTGTTTGGATATATCATCGGACTTCCGATGGGAATTGTGCTGACTGTCACGGACAAGGACGGCATCCGTCCGAATGCGGCAGTCTACAAGGTGCTGGATGTGATTTCCAACCTGCTGCGCAGTATTCCGTTTATTATTTTGCTGATTGTGCTGATTCCGTTCACCAGATTTGTGGTGGGAAGAAGCTACGGATCGACGGCGACAATCGTCCCGCTGACGATTGCGGCGGCACCTTACATTGCCAGAATGGTAGAATCCTCATTAAAAGAGGTGGATGCAGGCGTCATCGAGGCAGCGCGCTCCATGGGAGCATCTGATTTTCAGATTGTGACCAAGGTCATGCTGGTGGAGGCGAGAACGTCTCTGATTGTCGGAGCAACGATTTCCCTTGGCACGATTTTAGGATATTCCGCGATGGCAGGAACCGTCGGCGGAGGCGGACTGGGAGATATTGCCATCCGCTATGGTTACACCAGATGGCAGACCGATATTATGGTTGTCACAGTGGTGCTTCTAGTAATTTTATTCCAGATTTTCCAGACGATCGGAATGAAGATTGCGAATCGGCTGGATCGCAGAAAGTAGCAATAACAAATTTGCATATATTTTTAAGTTTTAAGGAGGACACTATTATGAAAAAGAAAGTATTGTCAACGATTCTGGCAGGCGTGCTCGCATTATCCGCATTCGCAGGATGCGGAAGCAGCACGGAGGAGAGCACAGACACCAGTGCAGCAACAAAGGAAGAGACACCTGTAGCTGTAACGGAGGAGGCGGTGAGTGCTGAGAGCACAGAGAGCACCGATACCGCAGCAGAAGGCGGTACCATCAAAGTGGCTGCATCCGCAACACCGCACGCAGAGATTCTTGAGGAAGCAAAGAAGATTCTTGCCGATGAGGGATGGGATCTGGAGATCAAGATTTTCGACGACTATGTAATGCCGAACGAAGTGGTAGAAAGCGGCGAGTTTGACGCAAACTACTTCCAGCACATTCCGTACCTTGAGAGCTTTAACGAAGAGAAGGGAACCCATCTGGTCAATGCAGGCGGCATCCACTATGAGCCGTTCGGCATC
>OGQQ01000278.1_pt1 | contig 53771 bp, 40 predicted proteins | sample 1553281 | NCBI WGS metagenome assembly OGQQ01 (sample SAMEA2579937, study PRJEB22360) | human gut metagenome | biome: human gut; feature: human-associated habitat; material: faeces | place: Denmark | collected 2008/2010 | reverse complement strand
CGCGAACGGCGCGCCTGTTTAGCGAAACTGGTGAAAAATAGATTGACGCTAACAGCTCGTCGGCGTGGAAGTTCCTGTTCACGAGGTTCTCCGGCGCCTTGGAGACCTCGCCGGCGTAGGAGCTGTAGCCCCGGGCGCGCCTCTTGTTGTAGACGACCTCGAGGCCCTCCTCGCGCATCACGCGGGCCACGCGCTTCTCGCTGGCGCGGACGCCCTCGCGGCGCAGGCGCGCCCAGACGGTGCGGTACCCCCAGCACCCCGAGCCCTCGCGGAAGATGCGCACCACGCGGTCGCGTATGTCGGCGTCGCGGTCGCGCGGCGCGGCGACGCGGGGCCTCCAGTACTCATAGGAGCTCTTCGATATCCTCAAGAAACCTGTGATCGAGCGGAGGGGCAGGGCGGTCGCCAGCCTCAATCTCTCGCCGAGCTCGCACTTGCTCCTGTTCGAGATCGAAGCCGGGTCCCACCCTTCCGCTTTTAGGTCGGCCAACACCGCCCTGAGCAGCAGGTTCTCTATCTGGTCCTCGTTGAGCCCGGCGAGCGGGCCGGTCGCGGGCGGGGCGTAGATCGACTTGTCGGGGCCCAAGCTGGCCTCCTTCCGGCGCGGTTTCCTCGCACCGATTCTACAGCGCGCCCCGGTGTAGCTGTGCGGGAGGTGGCCCGTCGCCCACTTCTTGGCCGCGCCCACCGTGACCCCCGCGAACTCCGCGGCGGCGGTCGGCCCCATGCCGTCCTCCGTCGCCAGGAGGAAGAGCTCGACCTTCTCCCTGCTGTACATGCGAACCTCCAGTCCGGACCGCTTCACGGTCCAACTTTCTGTCCGCACCCCCTTTTAGGGACTATTTCACCGCAACTGAGGGGTGGGATGCGGGGCTAGCGCTCGTAAATCAAGTTGCCTGCCAGGTAGGTGGCTTGGACTTTGGTGGCCTGGAGCTCTTGGGGGTCAATGGTAAGCGGGTTTTGGTCCAGGACTACCAGGTCGGCGTACTTGCCGGGCTCCAAGCTGCCGAGGTTTTGCTCGTCGCCCGCTGCATAGGCGCTGCCCAGGGTGTAGTTGCGCAGAGCCGTTGCTGCATCGATGCGCTCGCTCGGCAACCAGCCGCCCTCGGGCCAGTGGCTTTTGGGGTCCTGGCGCGTGATAGCCGTGTAGAGCACGTTCATGCTGGTAACGGGCGTGATAGGGCTGTCGGTACCGAAGGCTTGGCGAATGCCGCGCTGCTTATAGGTTGCGAACGGCCACATGATGCGGCTGCGCTCCAGGCCCAGATCGCGCTCCGGTCCACCCGGATCGAGCGTAATATGGCAGGGCTGGCTCGAGGCGACCACGTTGAGCTTGCGCAGGCGGTCGATGTCCTCGGGCAGAAGGTTCTCTAGGTGCTCGAGCGTGTTATGGCCGTGCTGGGGCAGGCCGTACAGGTCGGCCGCTTCCTCGAAGATATCCAGCGCGGCATGAATCGCACCGTCACCAATAACGTGGATGCGTACGGTATGACCGCGCTCCGCGGCCGCCAGAACCAGTTTGCGCATGCGCTCAGCCGGGACCGTCAGACGGCCCCGGTCGCCCGGGAAGCGCGGATTGGTATAGGGCTCGGTGAGATATGCCGTGTGTTCGCTCGACACGCCATCGAAGAACTGCTTAAAACCTGGCGCCGAAAGCAGCGCGTTGTTCGCGTAACGTACCTGGAGCTCTTCTAGACGCGACTGGTCATCCAGCAGCGTGGGGAACAGATGGGCACGAATGCCCAGCTTGCCGGTCGTCTGCAGCTTGTCGTAGACATCGTCGCGGATAAAATCACAGCCCAGCATGGGCATGAGCGACATATCGCAGATCGAGGTGATGCCCTGCTCGGCCATGCGCCTCATTTGATCGGCGTAAGCGCTTGCGATGCGATCTTCGCCCAGCCACTCAAGACAGCGCGGCAACAGCTGCATGGCAGCCGCTTCGTGAGCAATGCCCGTGAGCTCGCCGTTTGCGTCCTTGTCGTAGCTGCCGCCCGCCGGCGGCTCGCTGTCGCGCGTGACGCCGAGCGCCTCGAGTGCGCGGCTGTTGAGCCACAGCGTGTGGCCGTCGCCCGAATACATAACGCAGGGACGATCGGGGAATGCCGCATCGAGCGACGCCTTGGTAGGATGCTCGGGCGGGTCCCAACGGTAGTCGCGCCAGCCCTGCGTCACAACCCAAGCGTCGTCGGGCAGGTCCTGGGAAAACTCGAGCGCGTGCTGTACCAGCGCCGCCTCGGACGTGCCCATATCCATGAGCATGTACGGCGAGGAACCGACCGAGGTATGGAAGAAGTGCAGATGAGCGTCATGGAAACCGGGGCAGACAAACTGCTCGCCGTAGTCGAGAACCGGCGTGGCGGCGGGAGCGGCGGCGATCACGTCATCGGGCTTGCCGACTGCGACGATACGGTCACCTGCGATGGCAATCGCCAGCTCACGAGCAGTATCGATGCCGTCTTGCGCGGTAAAGACGTTCTTGGAGCGGATAATCCGATCGATATGTTGCATGGGCATCCCCATCTCTGGCAGGAAATTCAACACCCCCGAGTGTACTCCCCCGTCTCGGTTACAAAATGCCAAGCGGCAAACGGCAGCTTTGCCAGCCCTAGCGGCAGGTGGCATACTGGAGAGAGCCTGTACGATTTTGCGATCAACCCAGCAAGGAGCAAATCGATCATGACGAAGACCAAGGCACAGCAGATTATGGCGGCGACCGAGGCTCGCGCGGCAGACGACGTCACCGCGGCCATCCGAGATATCGCCGCCGAGTTTGAGCCCTATATCATCAAGCAGCGCCGGCACTTCCATAAGCATCCGGAGCTGAGCCTCGCCGAAGAGCGCACAACCTCCGACATCGCCAACCAGCTCGACGCCATGAATATCCCCTATGAGCGCCCCCTTAAGACGGGCCTGGTGGCGACCCTCCGCGGCACCGCACCCGACGCCTACCGCGAAGACGGCACGCCGCGCCGCCGCATCCTGCTGCGCGCGGATATTGACGCCCTGCCCGTCACCGAGCAGACCGGCGAGGAATTCGCCAGCGTCAACGAGGGCTGCATGCACGCCTGCGGCCACGACTGCCACATCGCCATGATGCTCGGCACGCTGCAGATCCTGCGCCATATGACCGACGACATCCACGGCGAGGTCCGCATCGTCTTCCAGCCCAGTGAGGAAAACGGCCAGGGCGCCAAACTCATGATCGGCACGGGCGTGCTCGACGGCGTCGATGGCGCTTACGCCGCGCACATCTGGAGCGAGGTCGACGCCGGCACCGTAAGCTGCGAGCCCGGCCCGCGCATGGCCAATACCGACTGGTTCCGCATCGATGTCCGCGGCACCTCGTGCCACGGCGCCATGCCCCAGCGCGGCCACGACGCCGTCATGGTTGCCGCCGAGATCGTCAATGCCCTGCAGACCATCGTCTCGCGCGAAATCAGCCCCTACGAGCCGGCCGTCATCACCGTCGGCGAGCTGCATGGCGGCACCGCGCGCAACGTTATCGCCGGCACGGCCTACCTCGCCGGCACGGTGCGCACCTACGGCGATTCGACCCACGAGGAAATGCCGGAGCTTATGCGCCGCATCGTGGAGCATACTGCGGCCGCCTTGGGCGCCGAGGCAGAGCTCACCGACTACACCATCGCCAACTACAAGGTCGAAAACGACGCGGGCTCGAGCGAGCGCTGCCGTCAGGCTGTAATTAAGTGTCTGGGCCCCGCCGGCCAAGGCCATTATCGTGGCACGCTTTCGGGCGAGGATTTTTCGGAGTACCTGCGCCGCGTACCGGGCGTGCTCGCCTTTGTAGGTACGCGCAACCCCAAGATTGGCGCCACGTACGCCCAACATTCCTGCTTTTACAAGATCGACGAGAGCGTGCTGGCCAAGGGCTCCATGGTGGCAGCCCAGTATGCTATCGACTTTTTGGCCGAGCCCACGCAAGAGGAGCTCGACGGCCCCGCGATTACCGCGGTCGCCGAAACCAACCCCGACTTGGCCGCCAAGCTGCGCTCTGCCAAGGCCACGGCCGCTGAGGCGCGCGACGCCATGCACGATGCTCGCACCGCCCGCCATGCTGCAATCAAGGGCATCCACGATGCGCGGGCTGCCGCTCGCCACGAGGAAAAGCGCGACGAGTAGCCGTCACGCCCATCCATAACAGCCTGGCTAAAGCAAAGCGGGGGCGGACGTTATCTCAACGTTCGCCCCCGCTTATGTGTCGACCGTTTTTCTAGCGCGTCCTCCGTCACGCCAGGTAAGAGCGAAGGATGGTGAGCCAGCGTGGGGGTTCGAGGTGGATGATATCGTCGGGAACTCCGGCGGGCGCATAGCCGCCAAAGAGCAGACCGGCATCTGCCGGATTGATGAGGCGCACGATCCATACGACGACGACCAGCACGCACAACACGGTGACCGCAATGTCGATACCACGCTTTAGCTTGCTCGATGCCACCTCCTCGCGCACGAACGCGAGCACAAACGCAATCGGCACCACCCAAAACAGCGGATGGTAGGCAAAGGCAGCCGCATAATCGAGGCGCAGCGCCGCCAGCCACGCCCTCGTCATGCCGCATCCCGGACAAGGAATGCCCGTCATCAATCGAAAAATGCAGCCAATGTCGAGCAGGTAGAGCGCGAGCCAGGCGACAAAGAGCGCGCCGGTGCAAAAAAGGGCGCGGCGAAGGAGCTCTGCCGTGCCCCTATGTCCCTGGGAGCTGTTCACGCCGCCCTTATTGTTAGGCACGAGCGCCAAGGCGAGTGTTGTAAGCCGTTGCCATGGCATTGGTATTATTGATGACGATGTTCATAGCGAAGATGGGACCAAGGCCGCACAGGAGCGCGCCGAAGATCTGCCACAGAAGAACGGTGGTGCCGTTTTCCTGGAACACCAGGCCGTAGCGAGGAGCGTTGGCCTGCAGGCGGTTGCCAATCTTGTAATACCAGTAGTACGCGTAGAAGCCGCAGGTCACAAACGATAGAAGGATGAATTCCGCCAGACCCGGCGTGTAATCGCCGTCATCCTGACACAACGTGTTGACGTCGCGTGCCAAGCAATACAGGAAGTAGAACGAATAGATACCGCAGGTCACAAGAGAGAGCAGCAGCCAGCCGATCAGGCTGCGGTCAGCCTTAATGGGGCCATAGCCCATCGGAGCGGATGCGGACTGTTGGGCGTATTGACCGGTGTACTGCTGCTGAGGCTGGGGCGCGGGCTGAATAGCCTGGGCCGGAGCGGGCTGGGGCTGCGGGGCCGCAGCGGCAGAAGCGGCACCAACGGCGGATCCGCAAACAGGGCAGAATTTGGCATCATCCGAAATGGGAGAACCACAAGTGGGACAGAACATGAGCCTCTCCTTTTCCTAAGGCGTCGCACGCCTTCAAACCTTACACGTCTACGTTCTCAACAATAGCCGCGACGTTGTTGCGCAACATTGACCAATTTCCGAGAAATTTTGCTGCAACCGTTTTCCCAGGCATTTTCTTGCTTTCGCAGTAGAAAAAGGCACCCCGGGCTCAGTTGCCCAGGGCGCCTCGACCGGCTATTCGGTTTGATTGTTTTCGGCAGCAGGATTATCGCCCGGCTCATCCGCCGGCGTGGCAACGGCATCCCAATCGGGCTCCGCAGGCGTCGCCTCGGACGCCGGTGCGGGGACAGGAGCAGGTGCCGGGGCAGGGGCAGGCGCGGGTGCCGGGGCAGGTGCAGGCGCGGGTGCCGGGGCAGGCGCAGCACCAGTGGCTGCCGTGGGATTGAATCCCGCAGGAGCAGGCTTCTTCTCACCCGGGAGCACAAAAGTCAAAACGTCGTCCTTGTCCTCATCGGCCCATTCGCTTGCATAACGTGCAGCCCAATAGCCAACGGCACGGTGCTTGAGCATCTTGCCAAAGACCGTAAGGAACACCGTGACGAATGCAATCAGCACCAGGAACAATACGAGCGTGACACCACCGGCGGTAACAATCGCCTCGATACCCGTGGGGCGATAGTAATAGCCGTACGCGCCAATTCCGGCGATGGCACCAAAGACAGCTGTCAAGATCCACGTAATGGCGTTGGAAACCAGGCCCGTCAAAAACTCGGGAAGGAACGAAGCACAGAACAGCTTGGTCTTGTTGTGCTTAAAGGCCGCCCAAACCTTATCGAGCGAAAACGCGCTCTCGACGCGACCGGTCACCGCAAAGTGCATCACGGCGATGTCGGCGAACATCTTAAAGAAGACACCCAGAATCGCCGAGGCAATCAGAGCCAGGACAAGCAGGCCGAGCGAACCGAACAGCGCTGCCTCGAGTGCATAGGAGCCGTAATAAGAATACGAGCCCGCGGCGCCAATTACCACGCCCTCCACCAGCGAAAGCACTACACCGATAACGGGAATGGCAGCGATAACCTCGAGCACCACCGAGATGACGCTCGAAAAGACTCCGAGACCAAACGACGTGGAGCGCATGAGTGGACGGTCCATGCCGTCATCGACCTTGAGCGAAAGATCACGTCCCCACTCAATACCAAAGCCGGAACCGCACACGCTCGCAATGCAAGCTGCCAAAAAGCCGATGGCAGCCGCAATGCCGCCAATAACGGGAATAAACAACACGAGCACCGACACAACGCAAATCAGCGCCGGCAAAAACGCGATTTGGCATACACGCTGAAGCACGCCCGGAGTCTTTGTCATATCTTGGAACGCCTGAGCCGTGCAGCCCTTTGGCGCATTCGCCACGGGCGGTTGCGGAACAAACTGCTGAGGCTGAGGCTGACCCTGAGGGGCGGAGGCTGCAGCGCCGGCATTGGGGGCACCGCACACGCCGCAGAACTTGTCGTTATCGCCCATGGGGGCGCCACACTGCGAGCAGAACATCGAAATCATCCCTTCGCATCTTGAACGAATCACTTGGATCGCAAACGTTGTCTTTAGCATCATTATTGCCCAATGTGGGGTCAAATACTCAAAGACGACCGATTTGCAAGGTACACGGCGCCAGCAGGCGGTTCGTTGAATACGTCCGCGCTAGTTCGTGCCGCGGAAACCCTTGCCGACGATCTCGGAGCTGTCGACGATCGTGATAAAGGCGCCCGGATCGACTTCGCGCGCATAGCGGCGTAGTTGCACGGCCTCGCGACGGCTCAGTACGCTCATGATCACCGTCACGCACTTGCCCGAGAAGGCACCGTAGCCGCGGCTAATGGTCGCCGTGCGGTTGAGATGCTTGACGATAAACTCCTCGACCTTAAGGGGCTCGGAACAAATGACCGTGCAGACTTTGCGCAGGTGAATGCTCTCAATGGCTTTGTCGACCACGAGTGTCTTGGCAAACAGGCCGAGCACGCAATACAGACCGACACGCGGGCCATACAAAAAGGCCGCGATGGTCACGATGCCGATATCGACCAGCAGCAGGGCACGGCCAATCTCGAGCGTCGTGCGGCGCTTGAGGATCATGGCAAGAATGTCCGTGCCACCCGTCGAGGCGCCGATGTCAAAGACAATAGCGCTGCCAAGCGCCGGCAAGATGACGGCAAAGCACAGGTCGAGCCACATATCGCCCGTCATCGAGACACTGGTCGGGATAAAGAGCTCGAAAAGCGAAACATAGGCGGACAGCGCAAACGAGGCGAAGACGCTCCACAGGATTGCCTTGCGTTCCAAAAAGATAAAGCCCAAGACGACGAGAACCGCGTTGATAATCCACATAAAGACACCGACGGGCAGGGTCGGGAACAGCGTGGACAGAATGACCGACACGCCCGAGGTGCCGCCAAAAGCAAAGTGATTAGGGGTTTTAAACGCAACGATGGCAAAGGCCGTAAGAATCAGACCCAGATTGAGCTCGGCGAAAAAGCGCGGGAAGCCTGGCTCCTGGCTGCGCTTTTGGCCGGCACGCTCGCCGCGCTCGATATCGGTGCGATCGACCACGCGCTCCATCGGCACCACGGGAGGACGATGTAGCTCCTCGGCAGCTCGCGATGCCGCCTCTGCCGCGGCGGCCTCAATCGCCCATGCCTTGCTTTCTGTTTCGCGCTCGTCAGCCATTACGGCAACCCCTCGTTAACAATTTGGAAACAATGCGCCCATTAGGGTAACGCGGAACGCGACGATTGCAACCCCTAGTTAGACGAGTGGTATGCCTACATCGGGGGCATACAAATAACGGCCGGCCGCACATACATCCGTGCGACCGGCCGTTTGACGTTTTCGCAGATAAAACCTGCCAAAATAAACCTGTCCCTTTTTGGCAGGTTACCTTTTTGGTAGGTTACTCGTGCTGGTTGGTGCGGTGCTCGTACTCCTCGGGGGTGATGACATCCTCGATGCGCAGGTTGACGCCTGCCACCTCAAGGCCGGTCATCGCAGCCAGACGCTCGGTCACACGCGCCTTAACGTCGTCGAAAATCGCGGGCGCATAGGCGCCGTACTCGATAATGACGGAAATGTTAACGACCACGCGGTTGTCATCGGTGACCTCGACTGTCACGCCCTTGGTCAGATTCTCGGCACCAAACTGCTCCTGCACAAAGTGCATGAGGTTGCCCTTCATGCCCAGGACGTGCGGTACCTCGCGGGTGGCCATGGCGACGATCTTCTCGATCACACCGTTGGAATAGGTCAGCGAGTCCTCGGACTCGTCCGCTTCCCCATCATCCTCATCCGCATCGTCGGCGGGTTCGGCCTCGACGAGCGCCTCGTCCTCGAGCGTTACGTCCTCGGCCTCGGCGGTGACGGTCTCGTCTACCTCGAGCTCGGTATCGGCCACATCGACCTTCGTGTTAAAAGCCATGGTTCCTCCTTATGCCCACCGCACACGCGGCGGTCGAATACATGCTAGCGGCCGCTAAACAGACGGCCGAAGAAGTTGACGATCCCGTTCTCGCCGTCGCGGATCTGGCCAATCACGGCGCCGATCAGCACAAAGAAAGCGATGACGAGCGTATCCCACAGGCCGAGCGTGAGCACCAGCACGGCGAGCACAAAACCAGCGACGGCTCCAAGCGTGGTGTTGGGATGACGGACGGCATAGCTCCAGATGGCTGCCCCCGTACCCTTGATGAGACCCATGGCCTCATCAAAATCATCGGCGACCGCGTCATGTGACTCGGTACCCTCCACCTTAGGATCGACGACCTCGCCTGCCGGCGCGGCGCTCTGATCGATAGTCAGGCGCGGGGTGCGGACGGTCTTGTCTTGATTGGTATCACTCACCGGAAACCTCCACGGTCTGGACGGTAGTCTTGGACGGCAAAAAACGAACGCGCGCAGTCGTGCCCGGCGTACCGAGCATGGTGTCGCAGGCCTCCTCGATACGCTGCTGCATCGCGGTGGCAAGGGAAGCCATGTCCCGGTCGTCGAGCGCGATGGCGTCGACCTTAAAACGGACGCGCGATTCGTCGGAGCCCTGCACGCGCGCCTCGACATGCTCGACCATCACACGGTCGTCGCGCTCTGCCGCGGTGCGGGCGCACGAGGAGAGGGCCGCGAGCGTGACCTCGATATTACGCTCCCCCGCCGGATGCACGCAGGACGGCTCGCGACGAGCAAACACCAGGCGGAAGAAACCCACGAGCACGCCGAGCGCCACGACGCCGCCGCACGCCGTAACAACGATGCGAGGCAGCGGATCGCGCATCAGCAGCATAAAGCGATAGGTATATGGCCCCCAAAACTGGCAGACCAACGTACCCAGCGCCACGACGGCGGCGGCAAGATACACGATCGCCAGGGCTCGTTTGAGCACGCGCATGCGGCGCTCCCTTCAAATCTCGATCCACAGAATGCAAAACGATTCGCATCATTATAAAAGAGCCGGGTCCGGTGCCTCATGCACGCGGATCCGGCTCATCTATTCCACGAGGCTTGCATGCTCGCTTCATTATGCCCAGATATGCACGGCTCAATCCGTGCGGGCGCTACTCCTCCTCGAGGGCAGCGATGACCTCGTCGGTCATGTCCATGGTGCTGTAAACATCCTGGACGTCGTCGAGCTCCTCAAGACGGTCGATGAGGCGCTGAACCTTCTTGGCGTCGGCGCCGGAGACCTCGGTCGGGGTGGTCGGGACCATGGTGGTCTCGGAGCCCTTGACCTGGACGCCCTGCTCCTCGAGCGCCTTGGAGACAGCCATGACCTCGTTGGCGGTAGTCCAGACGATCCACTCCTCGCCGGCGTCCTCGTAGTCCTCGCCACCGGCCTCGGCGATCGCCATCATGAACTCATCCTCGTCACCGGCAGCACCGTTGGCGATCATGGTCTCCTTCTTGGCGTTCTCGTCCAGGACCTCCTTGGCAACGACGATCTGGCCCTTGCGCTCAAACTGGAAGGCGACGGAACCGGAGGTGCCCAGGTTGCCACCAGCGTGGGAGAAGGCGGAACGGACATCGGCGGCGGTGCGGTTGCGGTTGTCGGTCAGGCAGTCGACGTAGACGGCAACGCCGGCGGGACCGTAGCCCTCGTACACGATGTTCTCGTAGACGGCGGCATCGGCACCCGAACCAAAGGCCTTATCGATAGCGGACTTGATCTTGTCCTTAGGCATGGACTGAGCCTTGGCCTTAGCAACAGCAGCAGCGAGGCTGGCGTTGTTCTCAGGCAGCGGGTCGCCGCCGAGACGGGCAGCAACGGTGATGTTGCGGCTCAGCTTGGAGAAGAGGGCGGAACGCTTGGCGTCCTGCGCGCCCTTACGATGCTTGGTTGTGGCCCACTTAGAGTGTCCGGACATACGTGTCTCCTATCGGTTTCGACCTAAAGCCCAGCGCAGATGCTCGGGCAATATAAACAAACGTCGTTATGATATACCTACTGGCCTGCGAGATAAACCCCAAAATGAAGGCGTCGTGATGATACAGCCCCTTGGTGCAAAGTAACCTGTCCCCTTTGCACCAAATTAGGACCAGAGGAGGTCGCTGCGGGTGATGGTGGCGCCGATGGCAAAGGGCATGCAGGCGATGACCGGATACAGGTAGCGCATGTAGGTCGAGCCGTTGCAGGGACCGATCAGGCACACGGCGAGCACGCCCAGCAGCGGCACCCAAATGGCCAGCCCGCGCCACGAATGACGACGTAGCAGATAGACCACCACGGCGATCATGATCCACACATAGGTGGCCGAGCTCATGGTGAGCGAGATAAACGGGATGCGCTGCACCGCCACGCGATACAGGTTGATCAGGTGGTCGCACCAGCGCACAACCTTGCTATCGACCGGATGGAAGTCGAAGTACTTGAGGTTATCGGGCTTTGCCATAATCTCGGCACTGCGCGCCGTGCTGTAGACCCACGCATCGCGGGCACTCGGATAAAAGTAGCCGTAGTAGTTATTGATGAGCGCCGAGATATAGCACTCGGGATCCTTTTTGAACATCTGGGCCCACACCTCAAAATAGGCCTTGATGTCCTCCTGCGAGGCGTACTCGTTGAAGCAATTTTTGACAGCGTCCGACTTATCCGGGTTGTAACGGCGGCCCAGATTCTCGTACTTGAGCACACGGTCGATCACGGCACGCTCTTCGTCGGTCACCAAGCCGTCGCAAGGAGCCTCCACGATGGTGCCGTCCTCCTTAACCGTGGGGTTGACACCCGAGTTGAGGCCGTCGTGCTTTTGGACGAAACGAGCCGTCTGCTGGAACGGAATCGAGAGGATTTCGCGCTTGGAACCAGGCGTGATGTCGTGCGCCGGCATAAAGACCTTGGTGAAGTACATATTGGAGGCAAGACAGAGCGCAAGCACCGCAAGAACGCCCACCCAGCGGAAACGCGGGATGGCGCCCGAAGGCGCAGCACCAGCCTGTTTGGCCGCACGACGAGCCACATGCGCGTCCCACGCGCAAAACGCCGCCGCGATCACGCATGCCGCCAGGGGAAACACCAGGCCGCCATTGCGCAGAAACGTGGAACCCATGGCGCCCAGAGCGAGCAGCAGCCAGTCGTGGCGCGCAAAGAGCACAGGCCTCTGTTCGCCTGCACGCTCGACATTGGCATCGCGACGGGGCAGGCCGCAGGCCACGAGCTTCACGGTCTGCACCAACAGCACCAAAAACGCGTCGGCAAACAGCACGTCTTTGGTAAGCAAGGCCGCGTAGTTGGAGAACATGGGCATAAACACAAAGAACAGCAAGATCACGCCGCGGACCGGCAGGCTCACGCCCAGCTTGCGCAGCGACGAGATGGAATAGGCCATGCAGGCGGCCGTAATGACGAACTGAGCGCAGGTGTAGATGGCAAGACCTGCGTTAGCGCTGTTGAACAGTGAAAGCCCCAGCTGGACGCACGAACCGATGATAGCCGTGTGCACCACGGGGTGATGTCCGTTGAGCAACACGTTGGGATTGAGCAGGCGCAGGTAGTCACTCGTACCGTTGGGGTAGTTGAACCACTGGCGAATCTGCGCACCCGTATCTCCCATAAAAAGGCCGGGCAGCGAAGCGATGAGCGTGGGCGCCCAGGCGACCATAAGCACCAGGAAGGGCCCGGCAAAGGGATGGACCGAGAGCACGGCGTGAGCCATACGCCATACGCGGCCAAAGTGCGCTTCGGAAAACGGAATACGCCGAGAGCTCAGCCAATCTAGACACTCAAAGACAAGGTAGAAGGCAACGACTGCCAAGAGCATCCAGCCCGCACCGCCTATCCAGGCGCAGATAATGCGGGCCTTGTCGCCGAGCACGATCTCGGCCGAATCGGTGAGGTCGTAACTGCGGCCAAACACCATGCAGACGGCAAAGAACAGCGACGGAAGGATCACCGAGGGACGCCAAGCGTCGCCGCGGCCAAAGAATACGTAGCGAAACGGCAGCGTGAGCAGGCAGGCAAGCGCAAGCAGCATGACCGCGTCGGTATGGCCGGCAAACGAGAGGAGCACCTCGTAGCACACGTACAGCATGCCCGAGGCTTTGGGGTCAATCGCCAAGACCGCGTTGCTCGACACCGGGGCGGGATCGATGGAAAACGCCGTGGTCGCCAACAGCGCGAGCAAAAATGCGATGAGCGTCTGCTTGGCGGGGTAGCGCTTAAACCAGACGATGCGGGCAGCGTCGCGCGCAGCCGTTGTGGAGAGGTCGGGATCCTTCACAGTCCGAAAGCCTTTCTAGAAACCTATCAAACTCGGCAAGACCACCACAAAGGTGCCTGTCCCCTTTGTGGTGGTCTTGGTTAGGCGTCGAGGTAGATGCGCTGGGGGCGATTGCGGTGTCGGGCGAAGATGATTAGCGCTAGGCCGGCGATCACGAGCGGCAAGCTCAGCAGCTGACCCATGGTGATAACGCCGCCCAGCAGATAACCCAACTGGGCATCGGGCACGCGCACGAACTCAACGAGAAAGCGGACGATGCCGTACCCCATCACGAACACGCCCATAAACGTACCCTGGGGCAGCAGCGGCTTTTTGCGGCTGAGCACCTGCAAAATACAGAAGAGCACGACGCCCTCTAGGAATGCCTCATAGAGCTGGGAAGGATGGCGCGGCATATCGCCCGCGGTGCCGCCAAAGACCACACCCCAAGGCAGATCGGTCGGCTTACCCCACAGCTCACCGTTCACGAAGTTGGCGCAACGGCCCAGGCACAGCGCCAGCGGAGCACCGATCACAGCAAGGTCGGCGATGGTCCAGGCGTCGAGCTTATACATGCGGCACACGATGATGCCGCCCAAGATGCCGCCCACCAGGCCACCGTGGAAGCTCATGCCGCCCTCGTTGGTGGCAAAGATCTCGAGCGGGTGAGTCCAATAGTAGCCATCGCCGTAAAAGACGACGTAGAACAGGCGCGCGCCGATGATGAGGCCAAAGACCGCGCCGACCACGACGCTCGTCAGGTCATCGATCGTGATGTCGAAGCCCCAACGACGCTGCGTGCGGTACATAACGACCGCCGTGAGCAGAGCGCCGACCACATAGGCCAGACCGTACCAGTAGATCGTGATGGGGCCCGCCGAGATCGCAACGGGGTCAAGCATATGGTAGAGGTCGTTGAGCATATCGATCCCCTGCTCCCTACATACAAATGCGGCCGCGGGCCTTGTGCTCGCAGCCGCATATCTGGGCGTAACGTCTATGCGGAGCGTACCGTCCGCAGCTTTCGCATCTTAGAACGGCGCGTACTCGTCGTACAGGTCCTCGGCCTCGCCGGAAGCATTGACCTGCTCAACGCGGGTAACGCCGGGTACGTGCTCCTTGAGAATACGCTCGATACCCATGGACAGGGTCAGTGCGCTCATAGGGCAGCCGGCGCAGGCACCCTGAAGCTCAAGCTGGACGACGCCCTCGTCGTCGACGCCCACATACTCCATATCGCCGCCGTCAGCCTGCAGGTTGGGGCGGATCTCCTCAAGAACCTTCTTAAGCAGCTCTTCGTTAACAGCCACAGGGGCTCCTTTCTCACAATAACGCGGGCGCGCCCGCGGACAGAGCTATGTTACTACAGCCATGTACCCGCTCACGAGCCGTCCATGCGCGCGGACACGACTTTCACGAGCAGTCAATTTGGGACGGGGCTTTTTAGCTGCTTTTGCCGACGCCCGGCGCTAGCACACGCTGCCGCTACTGCTGAGTTTGTTCCCCGGTGCCGATGTGGACATCGACGATAACCTGGCGGTAGCTGATGCCGCAGGAGTCGAGAATGCGGCGACTGATGCGGCCGTCGTCGGTGTCGGCGTACTTATTGTCCAGGTAGACAACCTCGCCCACGCCCACCTGCGCCAGGATCTTGGCGCAGTCATGGCACGGGAACAGCGTGACGTAGACCGTGGAACCCTCAAGGTCTTTGAGCGAGCCGCGGTAGTTGAGCACGGCGTTGGCCTCGGCATGGACTACGTAGTTATGCTTGTCCTGCAGCGGGTCATCGCTCGTGCCCCACGGGAAAAAGTCATCGTTGAGTGCCGAGGGCGTACCGTTGTAGCCCACCGAAAGGATGCGGTGGTTGGTGCTGGCGATGCACGCGCCCACCTGCGTGTTGGGGTCCTTGCTGCGGCGCTGCGCGGCGATGGCCACGCTCATAAAGAACTCGTCCCAGCTAATAACGTCGCGGCGCTTGCCCGACGTGGTTTGATGAAGATCGTCCGACATGGCAGACACCTCCGAAATCGCAATAGTTTGACACATTGTAGCAGGTGAAAGGTGGAGGCGCTTATCCCACCAGCCCCTCGCCCTACGCGCGACGAGGCTTTTGGTTGATGCGGTACAGCTCGGCCAGGCCGCGAAGCGTCAACGCGTCATCGACCGTCAGGCTGTGGCCGACCAACGCCGCGAGCGCCTCGGCATCGTCGCCGGTGATGACGATGGGCACGCTGCCCTCCCCCGCCGCCTTGGTCGCGCGCATCTCGGCAAGCACCATGTCGAGCATGCCGTCGATACGGGCCACCTCGCCCAAGACCACGCCCGAGCGCATGGCCTCGCGCGTGTTGCGACCGATCACATGCGTGGGTGCCGAGGGCTCGACCTGCGGCAGGCGCGCCGCAGCGGCCGAAAGCGAGCGGGCGCCAAGCGCCAGACCCGGCGCGATGACGCCGCCGACAAAGGTTCCGTGCGCATCGATGACCTCGATATTGGTCGTAGTGCCCAGGTCGATCACGATGCACGGAGAGCCGTAGACGGCACGGGCCGCTACGGCGTCGGCGATGCGGTCGGGACCGATCTCTGCTGGATCGTCGTAGTGCACGGGCATACCGGTCTTGAGGCCCGGCCCCACGGTGAGCACGCGCCCTGTGCAGATGCGGGAAAGCGCCGCTTTCCACGGGCGCTCGAGTGCCGGCACCACGCAGCTCAGCACGGCCGCCGCGGGAACGAGCGCACCCGACATGCCCGCATCGGCTGACAGTGCGCCCATGACCTGCGTGAGCCTCATGCGCGCCTCGTCGGCCGTGATGCTCGACGGCGTCGTGATCTCGCACGTCGCAAGCGGGCATTCCTGCGCCGCGGCCGAATCCTCTGCAAACAGGCCAAAGCGAATGAACGTGTTGCCCACGTCGACCGTCAATATATATGCGCACCCATTAAGCATCGTCGGCGCTCCTTTCGTCTGCCCAGCAGTATATCGCCTCCCTAAACCAGTCATCCCAAAATGACTAGCTTGCGGCTATACTGGTGCGCGGTCGTGCGCGAGCTCACGCGGCGGCCCTTGGTAACCCGACTTCCCGCGCCGTATCCGTAGCGGCGCTTGCGGGGGAAGCGGATATACGCAAAGGAGTTCTATATGAGCAATCCCTCGAACCGCACCTCGATGCGCGGTCAACTCACGCTGCGCGGCGTCGTCATCGGCGTCCTTGGCTGCGTGATCATCACGGCAAGCTCGGCCTATACCGCCCTCAAGATGGGCGCACTCCCCTGGCCGATCATTTTCGCTGCCGTCATTTCGCTGTTCTTCCTGAAGCTCATGGGCAACGCCAGCCTCAACGAGGCCAACGTCACCCACACCATCATGTCCGCGGGCGCCATGGTCGCCGGCGGCCTGGCGTTTACCATCCCGGGCGCCTGGATGCTGGGCTATGCCGACCAGATCAGCTGGCTCGACATGTTCATCGTGGCGCTCGCCGGCACCATCTTGGGCCTTCTGGCGACAGCGCTCATCCACCGTCACTTTATCGTGGACGCCGCGCTGGAGTTCCCCACCGGCAACGCCGCGGCTCAGACCCTGCGCGCCACCGAGGCCGGCGGCAAGACCGGCAAGCAGCTCTTTGGCTCCATGGCCATCGCAGGCATCTACAGCGTGCTGCGCGACGCTCTGGGCGTGGTGCCCAGCATGCTGTGCACGCTCAATATCCCCGGCGTGACCTTTGCCATCTACAACTCGCCCATGTTGCTGTCCATTGGCTTTTTGGTGGGCTTCGCCCCCGTCGCCTTCTGGTTTGCCGGCGCGCTGCTGGGCAACTTTGGCATCATCGTTGGCGGCACTGCTGCCGGCCTGTTCGATATTGTGACCGCGCAGGGTATCGTCAAGTCCTTAGGTATGGGCCTTATGATGGGCTTTGGCGTCGCCGTCGTCCTTAAGGACATCCTGCCGCAGGTCGCCGGTATCGTCCGCGGTCTTGCAGCCGACAGCTCCACCGACACCGACGAGCAGTCGCTCATCTCGGGCTCGCTTAAGCTCGATGCCGGCATCATCGGCCTGGGCACCGCAGCAATCGCCGTGATCGTTGCCATCGCGCTCGACCTCGGTCCCGTCCCGGCCGTCATCGTCACGCTGTTCACCTTTGTCACCACCATCATGAGCGCGCAGAGCTGCGGCCAGACGGGCATCGACCCCATGGAGATCTTTGGCCTCATCGTCATGCTCATCGTGGCAGCCTTCGCGCAGCTCGCGCAGGTCAAGCTGTTCTTTATCGCCGGCATCGTGGCCGTGGCGTGCGGCCTTGCGGGCGACGTCATGAACGACTTTAAGGCCGGAGCCGTACTGGGTACCAACCCGCGCGCACAGTGGGTCGGCCAGGCCATCGGCGGCATCGTGGGTGCCCTGGTCGCTGCCGCCGTCATGGTCGCGCTCGTAACCGCCTATGGTCCGGACGCCTTCGGCCCCGACAAGAGCTTTGTGGCCGCACAGGCAAGCGTGGTCGCCACCATGGTCTCGGGCATCCCGAGCGTGCCGTGGTTCGCAGGCGGCTTTATCGCCGGCATCGTCATGTACTGGCTCGGCATTCCGGCCATGATGATCGGTCTAGGCGTGTACCTGCCGTTCTACATGTCGCTCACGGCCTTCCTGGGCTCCTGCGTCAAGCTCGCCTACGACAAGTGGGCCGCACACCGCGACGCCGAGGCCGGTCTTTCGGACGAGGAGAAGGCTGCCAAGGATGCCGCCTTCCAGGAGCAGGGCCTGGTCGTTGCCAGCGGCCTGCTGGGCGGCGAGTCCATCGTCGGCGTTATCCTGGCGTTTGTCTCCGTGGGATTGAGTCTGCTGGGCTAAACCCAACAACAACGTACCCGTGCAGAGCGCGGGGTCGGAGACCATCCGGCCCCGCGCTTTTTTGTATCTGCCGAAACCCTCGGCTTCAACCTCATTTGACGTGCCCCCTTTACCTACTCGTCTAAGTTTCACGTCAAGATGACCACCCCGCCTGCCGCGGTGTAGAGTAGAGGCAGCGGGCGCGATGCATAGTCCGCGGCGAAGCGAGGTGAACATGAAACTCGATAACCAGCAGCTCAAGCGACTGCGCGAGCGCCATCACCGGCGCCACGGCATCCGCCCTGCCTATAGCGAGGTCATGGAGAACGCCGGCCGCTTCCTGAGGCGCGCATTCAACATTCGCGAGGGTCGCGCCCCCTATCACGTAATTCGCAAGCGCTTTGTAAACGGAGCGCGCCTGACCGGCTCGCACCTGTGCATCCTCATTATCGCCATGCTCATCGCGAGCATCGGCCTCGATATCGATTCGGACATCGCCATTGTGGGCGCCATGCTCATCTGCCCGCTCATGGGCTCGGTCCTTGCCATGGCATACGGCATCGCCACGCTCGACCGTGAGATTACCCTCGAGGCAATTGCCGGCCTCGCGCTGCAGATGGTCCTTTGCCTGATCACTTCCACGCTGTATTTTAAGCTCTCGCCCCTTGGCACCACCACGGCCGCCATCATCGATAACTCGACACCCACCGTATGGGACCTTGCCGTCGCGCTCGCGGGCGGCTTTGCGGGCGGGCTGGGTAACTCGCGCGACCAGGAGCCTTCGACGCTCATTGCCGGCGTAGCCGTGGCGACCGCACTCATGCCGCCCCTGTGCGCGGCGGGTTACGGCATTGCCATCGCGAGCGGGTCGCTGTTCCTCTCGGCCCTCTACGAGTTTGGCATCAATGTCGTCTTTATCGCACTGGCTGCCGAAGCCGTATTGCTTCTTTTACGTGTACCGCTCAAGCGCGACCTCAACGGCGACGGCATTGTGACCGCTGAGGAAAATGCCGAGGTCGATGAGCTGTCGCACAAGGTGCGCCGCCGCATCATCGTGGGTACGGTGATCTTTGCCATCCCCTGCATCGTTATGACCGCGGGGTCCATTGGCTCGGCGCAGGCCGGCGTGCAGGACGGCTACGGCGTCACCGAAACTACGCGCGAACTTGCCGCGGTGCTGCCGGGCTTCAAGGATTACACCGTCGCCGTCGAGACTTCGGCTACCGAAGGCGACAAGGAGGGCCTTGTCGAGCGCGAGGTTGTCGCTCATGTGACGACAAGCGAGGCACTCGGGGCACACGACCGTCACGTCGCCCGCAAGCTCATCGACCTCAATGTGCCCGAACTCGATCGCGTGGAGTTTGACGTGAAGTGATGCCGGCGCGGGATGAACGCTCGCACGGATGCAAGCTACGACGAGGCGCAGACGCGATACGGACACGAGCAAATAGCGGGGTTCAGTTCACACCCGCGCCCCGCTCGCCGTTTTATTGCCGTGAATCAACTGGCCGGATCGACATCGCCAGACTCCACCGTAAACGCAGGTTTGGTGCTCACCAGATAAAATCGGGTCACTTTGCTATTTCTAAATAGATAGAGCTGGCCTTGCTCGCGTCGGCGTGACATATACGCCACGTGGACCGTACCGAATTCTTCGCCGTTTTCCCTCTTTAACACCAGGATATTGGGGTCGTCCATACGCTTAAACTGCCCGTCTGCGCAGATTCCGTCTTGGTCGACCAGCTGCCATCGACAGTTGTCCTCCTCAAGAAAAGCCAGGGTTTCCCGACTCGTTTTGTCATCCCGATAGTAACCATCAATGGCAAACCCTTCGGAAGCGCATTCCTGCATATAGGACGTTTCTCGGCTTATAGCAAACAGCCCTGTAGCGCCCAGGAGCACAGCCAGGCAGACCACTGCAAGGGTTATCGAAGTAGCACGGCGACCCATGTTAGCCCAACCGATAGTTGTTTAACGAAGCGCGAAACATACCTGGAACCTCCGATATCAGGGGGAACGTCGCCAGTAGGCTGTCGACACTATATGTTTCTGACATCAAACCATATGGCTGCCATTCGCGGAGGGGACATAGGCGAACGGCGTGTTTCCTACTCCATTGGTCAAACCTAAGCGCGGCTCTACAGCTCGTACTTGTACACGCGGTAGATGTACTATTCGGCTTCCATCTCGTAGGTGGTGATGGCCAGACCGTACCGATCGTACTCGGTGAAGGTCTTGGCCTGGCCCGAAGCCACGAGCATACTATTCGAATCGCCAACGCGCTGTGCGCTGCTTACGTAGCCCGAGAACGGCACTGCGATCTGGTCCACAAGCTCGTAGGTGCGCGCGGTCTCGTCCACCGTAAAGATGCGCCCAAACGAATGCGTGCCCTTGCTATAGTCGGTCACCACCGCGGCGCCCAGCTGGCCCCAGTCGAACTTGGGGTAGCTCTTGTCCGCGCCAAAGTTGTTGTCGTACAGCAGCACCTGGTAGCGACCGGTCGTTGCCGTCTTGTCGTTTGGCAGATAGGTCACGCTGTGCTGGCCCGCGTTGAGCGAAATATCGACCTGGGCTTGCAGCAGCTTGTCCTCAAAGCCCGAGCCGGCCCATTGCCACTCCTTTCTATTTCTGGGTCCATCTTCTCACTGTTGGCGGCCGAAAATGATCCGTTTTCCTCCGTCCCCGAGATGTCATTTTTTAGTACTTGAAGAAGCCCTCGCCCGAGCTTTCGCCCAGCTTGCCTTCGTCTAGCATCTGCTTGAGGACGGATGCCATGGCCTTAAAGTTGTAGGGCATCATCATCTTTTTGAGCAACGGGCTCACCAGGCCCGGCACCTTCTGGTACTGCATAACGATGTTGTAAGCCGTCTGGATACCAACCGTGTCGAATACGCGGAACGGACCTTTGGGCGCGCCAGTGCCGCGCGTCCATGCGAGGTCGATGCTCTTGGGGTCACTTACGCCCGAGACATACAGGTCAAGGCCCGAAAGCAGCCACGGCACCAGCATGGAGTTGAGCAGGTAGCCGTTCTTTTCCTTGTTGACGGGAAGCGCCAGCATGAGAATGTCGTTGGCAAAGTCGACAAGCTCGTCGAAGTAGCGCTTGTCGGTTTGGTCCTGTGCCATGACCTCGGTCATGTTGTTCTTCCAGATGGAGTTGGCAAAGTGCAGCGACAGGTACTTCTCGGGGCGACCAGTGTACTTGGCAAAGGTGCTCGGCAGCAGCGTGGAGGAGTTCGTCACGATGACGGTCTTTTGCGGCAGGACCGGGGCGAGCTTCTTGTAGAAGTCGATCTTTGCCTGGGTGTCCTCGGCCATAGACTCGATGACCAGATCGGCGTCGGCCACGGCCTTGGCAAGATCGAGCTCCAGCTTGAGCGTGGAGTAGGCACGCTCAACGGCGGCGAGTGCCGCCTCCTTGTCGAAGGGCTGGCCGCTATCGGCGATACCGGCACACCACTCGCCCGTGCCGTCCGCCATGCCCTCGATAGCAGCGATGTACTCCTCGCGCACATGATCGATCTTGGGCTGGGTGCGGCCGATGCTGCCCTCGCTGCGCAGCCAAATCGTTACATCAAAGCCGCAGTAGGCAGCCTGAAAGGCAATCTGGCTTCCCAACACGCCGCCGCCGGCAACACAAACGGTCTTGTAGCTCATAGGAACAGTCCTCTCTTACGTAATTCCATAGATGTGTATTTATTCAACCGTAAGGAGGACGCGCGCTGGGGGTGGGTTCTATAAACGGACGGTAATTTGCGGCGAACGGCAACACCTGTTCATTAACTCTCGATTTTGAGGGCATTTTTTGGCGCTGCTGAACCGCTGTTTTCGGAAGTGCGGGGAAAAATCGGGTTTCGCCGACCAGACCGGCTTTTTTTAAAACAAAACCGCAGGTCGCGAGAGTCTAAAAGGCGGTGCGCTCGGGAGGTTCGCGTTTTTCCCCGCACTTCCGAAATTCGAGTGCATAGAAGGCTGCGACAAAACGATTTACGCAACATATGTCCAGCAAAAACGGGTGGTAGCCGGCACGGCTACCACCCGTTTGTCTCACATCTAGCCCATAGCAGGCCAGTTACTTCTTAATGCCGCGCCCCAGACGCTTGGCGACCGATGCCACGGCCTCCTCGCTGGCAGGTCCGCAGCTCACGCAGCCGTCATGGGCACGCATCTGGCCGGTGACCTCGTCCATCGCGAGCGGCGCCACCTTCTCGAGCTTAAAGCCCTTACCGGCGCGCATGTTCTCCTTCGCCACGCTGATCATGAGCTTAATGCGGTTGAGCTGGTTGACCTCGGACGCGCCGGGGTCGTAGTCCACCGCGACGATATTGCTCTCGGGGTGCTGACGGCGCAGCTCCTTGATCACGGCCTTGCCCACCACGTGGTTAGGCAGGCACGCAAAGGGCTGCGTGCAGATGATGTTGGGCGCACCGTGGTCAATCAGGTCGAGCATCTCGGCCGTGAGCAGCCAGCCCTCGCCCATGTTGTTGCACACCGAAAGCACCGTGCGGGCCTTGTCGGCCATGGTGCCGATGCGCTCGGACGCCTCAAAGCGGCGGGACTTTTCGAGCATCTCCTCCACCGGCGTGCGCATCCAGTCCACGAGCTTGATGAGCGCCTGCATACCAGCGCGCGTGGTAGCAGAGCTACCCAGCTCGTCCTTCTGCAGCTCGGCGTTACTCATGGAGTACAGGAAGAAGTCGAGCAGGCCCGGTACCACGGCCTCGCAGCCCTCGCGCTCGATCACGTCGACCACGTGGTTGTTGGCCGTAGGGTGGAACTTGACCAAGATCTCGCCGACCACGCCCACGCGTGGCTTGGTGCCCTCGCCCACGAGCGGCATGGTGTCGAACGCACGGATGGCCTCGCGGCACAGCTTGGTGTAGTTGTGGCGGTTGAACTTGGGCGCCAGCTTGCGGGCGCGCGCCATGTACTCCTCGTAGAGCGCATTGGCGGCACCGGGCGTTGCCTCGTACGGGCGGCAGCGGTAGAGCATCTGCATCATTACGTCACCAAAGAGCACCGCGTAGACTGCCTGCTTAAGCAGCGCCGGCGTAATCTTAAAGCCGGGGTTGTCCTCACCGAGCGCCACTGCCGAAAGCGAGATCACCGGAATCTCGGGGTGACCGCTCTCGCGCAGGGCCTTGCGGATGAGTGCGATGTAGTTGGTGGCACGGCAGCCGCCGCCGGTCTGGCTGATAACCACGGCCGTCTTGGACAGGTCGTACCGACCGCTCTCGATGGCCTCCATAATCTGGCCCGTTACCAGGATCGACGGATAGCAAATGTCATTGTTCACATAGCGCAGGCCGGCCTCGACGGCATCGTGATCGGTCGAGGGCAGCAGCTCCAAGTTGTAGCCGGCACCGCGGAATACCTCTTTGACCAGGTCGAAGTGGATCGGCGCCATCTGTGGGCACAGGATGGTGTAGCCCTCGTCGCGCATCTGCTCGGTAAAGGGGACCTTGGGCCATGCGGTCGAGGCGCTCTCACGCTGCGCCTCGAACGTGTACTTGCGGCTCGCGAACGCGGGGGCGTCCGTGGAGGGAGCCACCGGCGCGGCATCACCCTGCTCGTAGGCCTCGCCCGCGGCCGTGGCCTCGGCCAAGCGCTCGGCCTCCTGGTCCTTGAGCGCCGCCATGAGCGAGCGGATGCGGATGCGCGCGGCGCCCAGGTTGGACACCTCGTCGATCTTGAGCACGGTGTAGATCTTGCCGCTGGCCTCCAGGATCTCCTGCACCTGATCGGTAGTCAGGGCATCGAGACCGCAGCCGAAGGAATTGAGCTGGATCAGGTCCAGGTCGTTGCGCATCGTCACAAAACGAGCGACGGCGTACAGGCGGCTGTGGTACATCCACTGGTCGACGACGCGAATAGGGCGCTCGGGCTTCACGAGATGCGCGAGCGAATCCTCGGTAAAGACCGCAAAGCCAAAGCTCGAGATAAGCTCGGGCAGGGCGTGGTTGATCTCGGGGTCGTTATGGTAGGGACGGCCGGCGAGTACGATGCCGTGGCCGCCGTGGTCCTCGACCCACTTAAGAGCTTCCTCGCCCATGGTCTGGATATCCTCGTGGAAACGCGCATCGGCCTCAAAGGCAGCGTTGACAGCGGCATCGACCTCGGAGCGCGTGATCTTGGGACCGCGCACGCGACCGCGACCGGCCTCGGCGTCGGACACGCGGTCGACGGCGAGCACCTGGTACAAGCGGCGCTTGAGCTCGGTCTTGTCGTGATAGGGCACAAACGGGTACAGGAACTCGATGTTCTGCTCGCGAATCTCGTCGATATTGAGCGCCAGCGCCGTGGGGTAGCTCATGACGATGGGGCAGTTATAGCAGTTGCCGGCGGTCGAATCCTCCTTGCGCTCCCAGCGCACGCACGGCATCCAGATAAAGTCGACGTCGCGGTCGATGAGGTTCATCACGTGGCCGTGGCTCATCTTGGCCGGATAGCACACACTCTCGGACGGCATGGACTCGATGCCCGCCTGGTAGGTCTTCTTGCTCGACTGGTCGGACAGCTGCACGCTAAAGCCCAGGCGCGTAAAGAACGCGTGCCAGAAGGGGTAATTCTCGTACATGTTGAGCGCACGGGGGATGCCGACGGTGCCGCGCGGGGCCTCGTCGGGGCTCAGCACCTCGCGGTTAAAGAGCAGCTCGTTTTTCTTTTTGAAGAGGTTGGGGGCCTCGGTCTTCTGCTTTTTGTGGCCGGCGCCCTTCTCGCAGCGGTTGCCGGTAATGAAGCGCCTGCCGCCGCCAAAGTCGTTGACGGTGAGCTGGCAGTTGTTGGAGCAGCGACCGCAGCGGACATGCTTTTGCGTCACGGTAAGGTGCGCGATGTCCTCAGCCGAAAGGATGGTCGAGGTGCCATCGGCACCGGCGCGATCGCGGGCGAGCAGGGCCGCACCGTAGGCGCCCATACAGCCGGCGATGTCGGGGCGCACGGCATGCACGCCGGTGAGCTGCTCAAATGCGCGCAGCGTGGCGTCGGACATAAAGGTGCCGCCCTGAACGATCACCTGGCTGCCGATCTCCTTGGGATCGCGCAGCTTAATGACCTTGAACAGAGCATTCTTGATGACGGAATAGGACAGGCCGGCCGCGATGTCGCCCACCGTGGCGCCTTCCTTTTGCGCCTGCTTGACGCGCGAGTTCATAAAGACCGTGCAGCGGCTGCCCAGGTCGACCGGGGCCTTGGCATGGATGGCGGCGTCGGCGAACGCGCGCACGTCCATGTTCATAGAGACGGCGAAGCTCTCGATAAAGCTACCGCAACCCGACGAGCAGGCCTCGTTGAGCATGATGTGCTCGATAACGCCGTCCTTGACGCGCAGACACTTCATGTCCTGGCCGCCGATGTCCAGGATAAACTCGACGCCGGGCAGGAACGCCTTGGCGCCGCGCAGGTGCGCGACGGTCTCGATCTCGCCGGAATCGGCCTTGAGGGCCTCGATGAGCAGCGCCTCGCCATAGCCCGTGGTGGTCACGTGGCCGATGGTGCAGCCGGCAGGGATGTGATTGTAGAAATCGGCCATGATGACCTTGGCCGTGCCCAGGATGTCGCCGTTGTTGTTGCCATACCAGGTATGCAGCAGCTGGCCGTCCTCGCCTACGAGCGCGGCCTTCATGGTGGTGGAGCCGGCGTCGATGCCGATGAACACGCGGCCGGTGTAGCCGTCGAGCTTGCCCTTGGGAACGACCTCGGTGTCGTGGCGGTTCTTGAACTCGGAAAAGTCCTCGTCGGTGGCAAAGAGCGGATCCAGGCGCTCGACCTCGGCGCCCTGCGTGTCGCCCAGACTATCGATGGCATCGATGAGCTGCGGGAACGTGCTGAGCTTGTTGGACTCGTGCGCCATGGCGGCGCCGCTCGCCACAAAGAGGTGGGCGTTTTGGGGCACGATGCGGTGCTCCTCGTCCAGGTTGAGCGTGAGGTAGAAGCGGTGACGCAGCTCGGAGAGGTACTGCAGCGGGCCGCCCAGGAAGGCGACGTTGCCGCGGATGGGGCGACCGCACGCCAGGCCCGAGATGGTCTGGGTCACAACGGCCTGAAAGATGGACGCGGCGACGTCCTCGGGGCGGGCGCCCTCGTTGAGCAGCGGCTGCACATCGGTCTTGGCAAAGACGCCGCAGCGGCTGGCGATGGGATAGATGGTGGTGGCGTTGGCCGCGAGCTCGTTGAGGCCGCTCGCGTCGGTGTGCAGCAGGGTTGCCATCTGGTCGATGAACGCGCCCGTGCCGCCGGCGCAGGTGCCGTTCATGCGCTGCTCGATGCCGTTGTCGAAGTAGATGATCTTGGCGTCCTCGCCGCCCAGCTCGATGGCAACATCGGTGGCCGGAATGAGGGTCTCGACGGCGCGCTTGCTGGCGATAACCTCCTGGACAAACTCCAGGTCGAGCCACTGGGACAGCAGCAGACCACCCGAGCCGGTGATAGCGCAGGTCATCTGGACCGTCGGCAGCACGGTCGCGGCGCCCTCGAACAGGTCGCGGGCGCAGGCGCGGACGTCGGTGTGGTGGCGCTGGTACTTGGCGTAGACGATTTGGTTGTCGTCGTTGAGCACGGCGAGCTTGACGGTGGTGGAGCCCACGTCGATGCCCAGGTGCAGGTTGCCATGGGCGGCCTCGGGGTTGAAGATCGCGCCCTCGGGGGCCTGAGCGGTGGTGACGGCTACGGACTCGGTGGCGTTGGACGTGGCTGCGTCGGCGGCAAGTGTCTCCCCTGCCGCATTCTTGGCCTCGGCAACTGCCCCAGCGACTTTCTCGGCAGCGACAGTCGCGGCCTTCTGCGCAACGTCCACCACGGCAGGCGCGGCCTCGCGCGCGGCAGCGACCATGCGGTCCTTAATGCCTTCGACGAGCTTGCTCATTGTCTCTCCTCTTAGTTGTTGGACTCGACGGTTGCGGCGGTGTCGACCGCGTCCTCGAGCTGCAGATTCAATAGCTTCATGCCGTATTCCGGCACGTTGATATCGATGGGTTGGCCATACAGGTCGCCGGGGCGCACAAAAGCGATAACCGTCATGATGCGCGCCATGGTCTCGGGCGATTCAGAAAGGCCACGCTCAAACCAACGCTGGATCAGACCAACCTCGGCGCTGACGACATAGGTAACGTAGTAGTCAAAGAACGTACCCAGCGCCAGGCCCAAAATGCCTGTCTGCGCACGCGGCACCACGGCCTCGCGTGCCGTGTCGATGATCTTTTTAATGAAGGCGGGATCGCCGCCAGGGCCAAGCAGAGCCCCGATCAGGTCGCGATTAGCCACAAGATAGCGCAGCAGCTCAACCGAGCCGGGCGCCGGCTCGAGCTCGTCGATATTACGGTAAAGATCGGGCAGCTTAGCTGCGGTGATAAGCTCTACGCGCTCACGAATCTCTGCCAGCAGACCGTCCTCGATCTGGTTGATAAAGACGGGAATATCGCGGTAGTGCGAATAGAACGTGCGGCGCGTGAGGCCGGCACGCTCGGTAAGCGATGCGACGTTAATGTGCGAAAGATCGCCGCTTTCGGCAAGCTCGTCGGCAAGCGCCTGGCGAAGGGCGCGCTGCGAGCGAAGAGATCGACGATCGCATTTCTCGAGCTGGGACAAGCGTCCTCCTTGTTACTCAGCCTGTGCGCTATTGCACAGTCCGAGTATTATTGCACACCGTGTGCATCAACACGTAAAGGCAATATTTGGAATGTGACAAAGGGGCCGTCTCTTTGTCACATTGGAGCGCAGCCAGTTCCGCTAATGGGACTCCAAATCACAGCCCCGTCGCATCATGCCGATAACGATCGATACGGAGGCTGCCATGATCCGACACCTACAGTGACAGCCTCCTGGACCCCTTTATCCCTTCCCCCTCTATACGGCAGAGCGCTACACCAGCAACTTGCCGGACGACTGTGCCTTCATGCGCGAGCTTTCGCAAAAGCTACATGATGACCCCGACTACGGCATACAGTGGTCCGAAGGTTCGGTCGGACACTATTGCCTGCAGCCGTACCACAGGCCCGCCGGCCAGAGCGCGCTGAGCATTCGTCCAGATATCTTTAGCGCATTAATTGATCGGCCATTCCAATGGAAGTACATCGGCGGCGAGATGCTTTGGTCGTAAAATGTTTGTATTGCATTTTGATACCTACCGAAAGGGTAGATCATGGAATACAGCGAGCTCGTCACCCAGGATGCATCAGAGGCGGAGATTCAGCGATTTCTTTCGGATGGAGAACAGGTCGCCTTTACGGTTCGCATTCCGAAAAACCTAAAAAAGGCCGCTTCTGATGTTGCCAGCATGAGAGGCATGAGTTTTTCAGCGTTTGTTCGCAATTGTATGATCCAAGAACTCTCAAAAAGAAGCTGATAGCGATGGAAAACTTGCGAAACAAGGCGAAGCAGCTTGCAGAAACACCTCTCAATGACACGAACATAAGCGTCCGACTCGCCCGGTCCCTGTCAAGAGCCGGCTACAAGACGCTTGAAGAGGCTTTCGACGAAGACGAGCCCACAATCGAAGGCATTGTCGGCAGGGCCTTCGGCGAGTTCACAAAACTCGTCGATGCCTACTTTGAAGATCCTATGCACTTCGTGTCGCTCATGTCCCAGGAACGCCAAAGGCCCGTAGAACGCCCTATCCCATCCGCTCCGGAGAAAACAGACAAGGCAGCGCCTAAACGGGTTGACGGAAAATCGCGGGATCGCAGGTACAACTACGTCCATGAGTCTTCTTTAAGCACTCCTCATGGCGAATTTCTGAAGTCGAACCAGCAAAAAGCAAAGGCTGTGTTTGACGACTTATGCGACCGCCACGATACGGTACTGGTCTATCAAGCGTTCCCGGCATTCTCAGTCGAGCTCGAGAATATTAGAGAATCATTCCTGAAGCTCTTCTCGGATTACAAAGCCCATCCCGGAAAGGCCCTCGACATTTCCGAGCAGTTCCTCCCCGATCTCTTCCTTATCTTTGTGGCAGATCTCGCCAGGGACTCCTTCGCTGACGACAACCTGTGGGGCAACTTCTCAAAAACTTTGCCCTTGAGCCAAAACATCCTAAACGACTTAAAGAGACGATTTGTCGACTTGCTCGCAAAACGAGGCATGCCCCTGTACGCCCAAGGAGAAGCTGCTGACTACTACTTCTACACAGCACTGCTGCACGGCGGTCTTTCCGGAGAGTCTTGGGAAGACCTGTGGAGGTGCTCCCTCATGCCTCTGGCAAAGGAATTGAGGAGCGGCTCCGTCGGGTTCGATGGTGAAATCGATGGAGCCACAATCCTAAAAGAGTTGAAGCGTGATGGCGGTAAGTACGCCCCGAAAAAAGAATCCGTAATCAGAATCTTACAGAAGGCTCCCGACTTCACAATCGCCCCTCTTTTTGAAGCCGCGCTCAAGGCGGCAGCGCAGATCGAGACAAGCAGGCTCTCCAGGAGCGAATACGTCCTCGTGGAAAGCTTCGACCTCCCAGAGGCCGCAATCGTCGCGCTGCACGAAGTGGCAGAAAAGAAATCTAGTAGCAGCTCAAGTGCAGCTCGTGGTGGCAGCAGAGGACAAGCAAATACTCCGAAACAGTATGCCAGTCTGCCTTCCGCCGACCTCTGCCTCGATCTCGAGCAAGGTGTCGTCTCGGTTAAGTGGGCGAAGAAGCAATACCCAACCGCCTTCCTCGGAGACAAAATCGACTTCTACATCGACGGCGTCAAGCTCCACGAGCAGCGCTTCGAGATGAAGCTGAACAAGTGCATCCTCGACGACGTGGAAATCGCAGTTCAACCCCAGGTGAGATATGATCTCGAGCTGCGACTCATGAAGAGAACCGAGGGGGATGGGTGCTCCTTCGAGCAGAAGAGCTCGCGTGAGCAGTCCTTCCAGAGAAGCAAGCCTGGATGCTTTGAGTTCATCCGCGGCATCGATGGAACCTACCACCTCCGAAGTCGAAACGACAGAATCACGAGACGCAGGCGCATCGCCTACGTGTTGAAAGACGGCTTCTACATCGTCCCGGGAACGGGAATGACCCCGGTTGAAAAGTATGAGTCCGGCGAAGGCTGGAGCGGAACGTCCGTATTCGTTTACGACGTCGATCCGGGGGCTTCGGGCTCAATCTTCAAGAAGGTGTGCGCAAAGGACGACGAAGAGGTCGCCGTCTGGCAGGAGTCCTACCGCGCCCACATCAACAAGCACCGAATCATCGGCGAGACGCTCGGAGGCCTCGACCTGTTCGGCTACGCGTACTGCAGAGACGGAGACAACGCCGGACTGCCTAAGATCACCATCGAGGCCGCTGACGGCGAAGCTGCATTCAGGGACCTCGACATCATATGCACCTGCAACGGAGATCCTTTCTCCGTACCACGCGAAGTGGTTTGGGAAGACGACTTCGGCACCTCGAGGACCAGAAAGATTGCTTTGCCTCTCGAGCGCGCTTCAAGGATTGACTGGCATTCGGAGGAGGTTGAGATTGTCGCCCGGCAGATCTCGGCTGGCGGCAAAGTCGTATTCAGGTACCGCTTCGCGATTGTTCCGATACAACAGTTCAGACTCGATGAGGCGCATGTCGAAAATGGCATCGTGGTCGCAAGCTACTCCTTCAACTCAAGGCTCAACATCAGGGTCACTGACCCCGATGGAACAGTAACGGAAGTTCGCACTCGAGGGGACTACTCCAAGAGGATGCTGCTCAAAGACGAGTTCCTTCCCCTCACGATTGAGTCCGAGGACGGATCGCGCCGCGTAGACGCAAAACTCGCGCTCGCCGCTTTAGACGTGAGCATCCCCGAGGGAATCGCCGCAATCTCACGAAAACGCCCCGTCTGCCTTGCTGACGCCATCTCACTAGGAACTAGCAAGGGGGAAATCACCATTCGGGCTATCGGATGGAGATACAACAGGGTCATCTACGCTCTTGCCGGCCTCAATGCACTATGCATCAAGGAATTGAAGCGGCCAGCCGTGGTTTCCTTCAACCTGTTCGCCGCCCCAAAGCTGTTCGTCCCCAACAGCACCGAACCAAGGGACATCAACACGATGCTCTCAGTGGGCTACGGAGACATGGAGACTCCCGGCGGCGTCGCGTTGGCCTGGACCGACGCGCAGCTGCTCAGGTGCAGGGAGGGCATAGGCGTTAAGGACTACCAGCTGGTGTCCAGGGACGGACCCCTCTACCTCGAATTCGACAAGCCGGTCCTTTGCAATGCTAACGTCCTATTCAAGCGCATCGGGCGTCGCGCGAAGGACTTGGTTGAGATTCCGCTCGCCAAGGGCTCATCCAAGCTGGCGATTCCGGATGAAGTCGCGTATTTGATTCGCGCCCAAAAAGAAGTCACGGCGGTCTTCGCTCCAAAGCCGAGAATGGGAAAACCGCGCTATGAGTATTCATTTGAAGTTCCACTGAAAGGCTAGCCATGTCAGAGAAGAAGCAGTTCAACCCCATTAAAACTGCGAGGACCGTAGAGGATCTGTATCGCGAGTACATAGCGACCACGATCCACTTCGCAGACGCTGACCTTCAGTCCCAGCTGGAGACAATCCTCGGAAAAAGGAGATTCCTCGCCAAAGGCCCGTTTCTCGAGGCCGCCCCTCCGTACAGGCAGGCATCTAGCGTGAGACAGCTCGTCGACGAAGGCGTACTTTGCGAGAGCATGCTAAAGCTCGGCGGCTTCGACGCGGACAGGCCTCTCTACGTGCATCAGGAGCGCGCGATCAGGAAGGCCGTCAGCGGTAGAAACTACGCAGTGGTCACCGGCACCGGTTCGGGCAAGACCGAGTCCTTCCTGCTTCCTATCGTGAACGACATTTTGGCGGAGTTCGAGGAAAAGGGGCCATCCAGCGGCGTCAGGGCCATGATCCTCTATCCCATGAATGCCTTGGCAAACGACCAGCTCAAGCGACTGAGGCAGCTTCTTGCCGGTACGGACATCACCTTCGGTCGCTACACTGGAGACACGGAAACCTCTCCGGAAAAGGCAATCAAGAAGTGGAAGAGCGAAAACCCTGGCCAGGAAAAGCTCCGCAACGAGATCATCTCGCGTAAGGCAATTCGCGAAAACCCGCCCAACATCCTCCTGACCAACTACTCGATGCTCGAGTACTTGCTCCTGCGTCCCGATGACGCCTCTCTGTTCGGAAGCGTTTTCGGCGCCAACTGGCGCCATATCGCAATCGACGAGGCCCATATCTACACCGGCGCGCTCGGTACCGAAATCGCATACCTTATCAGAAGGCTCAAAGCCCGAATTGCGTCCGAGGTCGGATCCATGCCGAAGCTCCATTGCTACGCCACGTCCGCGACCATCGGCTCCGACGAGGACGTGCCGAACGTGGCGAAGTTCGCCCAAGGACTGTTCGGCGAGCCGTTCTCGTCGGACCCGTCCGACCTTGATGTCGTTACCAGCGAGAAGGACTCTCCCGTGTCCGCGCTCGACGACTCCCCGTGGGGAACCTTACCCCTTCAAGTCTGGAAGCAGCTCCGCGAATGCATAGGGTGCAATCCTGACGAGACGAAAAGCCTTCTTGCCGACGTGTTGAAGTCGGCCATCCCGTCCGAGAAACTGCAGATCCTAGCCGACTCCGAGTCGCCTCTGCTAGGCCTAGGCAAGATACTCCTTGGCGAGGCCTCCGCCATGGCGCTCGTAAGAACTATGTCCGAGGCCCTTCTCGACCTTACGGATATCGACGAGATGAAAAGCATCGGGATCAAGGGGATGAACGGGTCGGACGACGACATCGAGGTCCTGTCCTCGATGGTGGAGGTTCTCTCCTGGGCGCAAAGGTCGGAAGACGTCCCCATTCTGACAAGCCGCTACCACTCATTCCTGAGGGCGCCCGAGGGCATATTCCTGAACCTGAGGGACAGGAAGCTCATCGAACATAAAATGACGGTCGAAAGGTCGCCCGAGGGCTACGAGGTCCCAGTCTACGAGACGTCGGTATGCCGTCATTGTGGCCAGGCTTACGTCCTGGGACAGGAGACATCCATAAGCGATGCCAACCCGAACCCATGGCTCAATCCGAAGCATCAGGGGACGAACGCTGACGATGAGTTTATCCCCCGTGACTACTATCGATTGATTCCACAAGGCGAAGAGGCGGACCCGGACGAGACCGTCCAGTGGCTCTGCCCCACCTGCGGCTCCATCGGCATGGAAAAAGACGATATCGGGCACAGGTTCGAACACGAAGCATGCGAACGAATCCCCATCGCTTACAACAGCGCCAGCGAAGATGACGCGAGGTGCAATCATTGCGGCTACACGAGCCGTGTCGCGATCCAGCCAATGAGAGTGTCGCCCGAAGCGGCTGGAAGCGTCGTGTGCTACGACCTCGTCAGAGACATCCCGTCCTTCAAGGCCGGATCCGAGCCCAAGCAGAAAGGAAGGTTCGCCAAAGTCGAAAAGAAGCATGGCGGAAACGTCATCTGCTTCTCCGACAAGCGCCAAGACGCTGCGTTCTTCGCGCCTGCCATGAAGCGTACTTACAGAAACATCACCATCCGACAGCTTATCCGCGAGGCCGTCGAAGCCAAGTCTCCGTCCGGCGAGGGCTGCTCTCCTACCCAGGTGTGCAAGTGGATTGCCGAAACGGGCTCCAAGCGATACTCCGGCTTCATGGACGCCGGAGCAAAGGAAGACCAGGCCTTGGCCTGGGTAATCGACGAGCTGACGGCTGAGGATTCCAGGAACAGCCTGGAAGGCCTCGGCGTCGTGAGAGTCGAGCCAACCTCCTTTGTCGACGATTTCAAGGATGAAGACGTTGCGGAAGTACTGAAGGAGGATGTCTCCGATCTCTCCGGCGAGTTCCCGTGGCTCACCGTCTTCGACTACAGGCTCTTCCTGGTCATGAGCCTGGAGACGCTTCGCGAGAGGGGTGCCATCGAGGTGCCCGTCGGAATCGACGCGTATCGCACCAACCGCCTCGTTCGCGCGAACGACGTCGTTTACGGCGGCGAAGGCGCCGGCAAAAGCGATATTAAGTTCGTGGGAAGCGCCTCTGCCACCGTCGACAACAAGAGGGCGGCTTTCATCAGGAAGTATGCGCGCAGGGTCTATGGCATCGAAGTCTCTAGAGAGCAGGCTCGAACGATACTGAAGAAACTCTTCGATTTCCTGACCGAGTACCTCTCCTTACACTTCGAAGCAGAGGGATACATGGTCGGAAACGTAGAGCGATTCCAGCTGAACAAGGACATCTGGAAGATGTATCCGCACAAGGACAGCGACGTGGTTTTCCGATGCGACACCTGCGGCTGCGAGTCGCATCTCGACACGAACGGCGTGTGCACGACGAACAAGTGCGAAGGGCACCTGGAGAGGATGACTTTCGCCGAGGCTAAGGAAAAGGACCGTTTCTACAAGGAGATCTACTGCGAGGAAGCTCTTCCGATCGAGATCGAGGAGCACACGGCACAGCTCTCGTCCGAGAGGGCGAGGCTTGTCCAGAGCAGGTTCATCGAGGGCGACGTGAATGTTCTCTCCTGCACCACCACTTTCGAACTCGGCGTCGACGTCGGCGACTTGAGGGCCATCTTCATGAGGAACGTTCCGCCGTCCACCGCGAACTACACCCAGAGGGCCGGTCGAGTGGGACGTCGCGCGGGAATGCCAGGCTACGCCCTCACCTTCTGCAGGCTCCGTCCGCACGACATCGCTCATTTCAACGATCCGAGGAGAATCATCGCCGGAGACACCAGGGTTCCGTGCTGCTACATGGAGAACACGGCGATCGCCATCAGGCACATCTTCGCAGTGGCCATGTCCGAGTTCTTCCGCCACATGCGAGATGATGAGGGTCAGGACTACTCTCTCATTTACGATGACTTTATGTCCCTCAAGGACGACGAGCCCCGCGGCCTCAAGCAGCTCTCAAGCTTTCTGGAGGACCACCCAGAGGCCATCTCCCGCCAGTTGGAAGTCATCTTCCCTTCTGGCGGAAGCGTTTCCGAAAGCCTGGGAGTCAACGATTGGAGTTGGATCGGGAAGCTCGTCTCCGCCGAATCTGGCCAACTAACCAGGACCCACGGCATCAAAAGGTCGGATTTCTTGCGCATTGAGGATGCTCTTGGAAAATCTACCGACAGCTTCGAGCGCAGCAAGCTCGAAAAGTCCAAGGGAGCTCTCGAGAAGGAGAAGACTATCTCCGTCCTCGCAGAGAACGGTATCCTCCCGAAATACGGTTTCCCGACCGACTTGGTAGAGCTTCACCTCGGAGAGCTCGATCACAGGAAGGAGGAGGAGAGACTCAAGATTCAAAGGGGCCTCAGACAAGCGATCAGCGAGTACGCCCCTGGTTCGGAGATCGTCGCAGGCGGCGAGCTTTGGCGTTCTACCGGAATCCGCAAGAAGAAGGAGCCCGAGTTGATCACGCGCTCCTTCGGAAAATGCGAATGTGGCGCTTTCGTATGGCCAATCGACAACCTCGAGCCCGTGGGCAAGTGCCCCGTATGCCACAAGACTGTCCAATTGCGCAAGAAAATGCTCATCCCTTCGTTTGGCTTCGAGGGGAAGAGGGTGAAGAAAGGCATCGGTCTCAGGAAGCCTCGATCCACGGGCTACTCAAGGGTCTACTTTAGCCAGCACTCCATCAACGAGGTCTCACCCTCAAGCTACTCTTTCCCCGGCGGAACCGTCGAGGCCAGGTTCTCAGGCAATGGACAACTCTGTGCGGTGAACAGCAATGGCAAAGCTGGATTCCAAATCTGCACGTACTGCGGCGCGGCAGCAGGTTTCAAGGAAGACGTCGTACACGCGCCGTATTGCGAGAAGGGCAATCCCGTCCCTTCGTATAACCACATAGACGCCCTCGGAGCCGCTTTCGTTAGCGATGTGATTGAACTGGTGCTCGACATCGACGGCGCTCCTGCTGCCGACGAATATGGCTGGGAGTCAGTCATGTGGGCCATCTTCACAGCCGCTGCCAAGCTGCTAAACATTCCTCAGGCGGAGCTCGGTGGAACTCTGTACGAGAACGACCGCGGAACAATGTCGCTGCTCATCTACGATGACGTCCCGGGAGGAGCAGGCCATGCTAGGCAGTTGAGCGAGATGGTCGAAAAGCTCATCCAAGCAGCCTACGATGTCGTGGACGGACATTGCGGTTGCGGAGAGGAGACCTGCTGCTACGGATGTATCGCGAACTACTACAACCAATCGAAGCAGGCTGACCTGTCTCGCGGTGCTGCGAAGCAAATCCTCGGCACACTACTTTCGAGCCAAGGGGGTCAAACAGAGGCAAGCGCCAAAGATGAACGCCCCTCGGACGTAGAGGAAAAACCCCTAGATGCCATTGAGAGCCGAGGGATTGAAGTGTGCCCGGAGTTCACTAACGTCGACTACTCCTCTACCGGAATGCAACGCATCTGCGAAGATGCCCAAGCGGGATCCGAGGACGGGCAGCGATTACTGTACGACCTTGCCGAAATCGGCGACGACGAGTTCGAGGAGCTTCCAGAGCCCAATGTCGTTTTCGGCTTCTTGGACGACGAGTTCGTCGCACTGCTCGCTTGGAAAAGCCGTCGAGTCGCGGTAATCGAGCAGTCGGAGTACGACCACATCCTCGAAGCGACTGGCAGAAAGTCCGCAGAGATATCTGGATGGACTCTCGTGCTGGCCGAGCAAACGGCATCAAACGAGCTGATTGAACTACTTAAGGAAGTATAGACATGACCGCAAGGATATATCCAACCGACGGTCCAAGGGATTTTGAGGACAGCAGCCACGAGGACGAGATTTACTACGCGCTAAGGGACAGGCTGTCCGAAGACTACATCGTCATCCATTCGTTTAAATACAGGAAGAAGTTCAACCGTGGCTTCGTAGAGAGGGAGAGCGATTTCGTCGTCTATCACAGGGAACTGGGAATTCTGTGCATCGAGGCCAAGGCCGGCAGGAATATCGTATATCGCGATTCCGAGTGGTTCTACAACAGCGGAAGAATCAAGTTCAACCACGACCCATACGACCAGGCCGCCGACGCAATGTACCGAATGAGGGAACGAATCAACTTCGAGAAGGACGGCGGCCTCGGCATCAAAGAGTGCTCCATCCTCTCTGCCGTCTGGTTCCCCGATATGAACAGGTCACAGCTGAGGTCCCTCAATCTTCCTCCGCATGCGCTCGCGGACTTCACGCTCACGTACGAGGACACCCTCGATCCCGATAAGAAAATCAGGGAGATCTTCGGCGCCTGCTCTAATGGGAAATGGAACTCATACCGACACGACTATCGTCCAGCAAGCTTCACCAGCCTCTCCGAAGATGAGGAAAAGTCCATACTGGACAAAGTCTTGCTCCCCAGCTTCAACATCGTGGAGATGCCTTCCGTTAGGTTCGACAGGACAGAGAGAAAGTTCTTGCAGCTGCTGGACTCCCAAGCGCGCATCCTTGATTTCCTTGTCGACCAAAGAAGCGCCGTCATTAACGGAGCGGCCGGCACCGGCAAGACCTTGCTGGCGATCGAGCGAGCCAAACAGCTTGCCTCCGAAGGCGAAAAGTCACTCTTCTTGTGCGTCAACAGGCTTCTCAAGGAGGATGTAGCCAAGAGAATCCGAGAGAAGGGCCTTTCGGACTACGTGGACGTCATGACGGTATCGGGTCTTGCCAAGGCAAAAACAGGCTCTTTCGATGACTACAGGGGCTTGTCCAAATGGCTCGACGCATGCCCAGATGAGTCAAAGATTCGAAGCAGGCATGTCATCATCGATGAAGGACAGGACTTCGGCATGAGGGCGATTGCGGATGCCGGCGTACTTGAGTCTCTATACCTGCTGAACTCCATGCACGAAGACGGCTCCTTCTACGTGTTCTATGACGAAAGGCAGCTTATTCAGGGAGTGGACCTTCCCGATCTGATTCGTGAAGCTGACTGCAAGATGACCCTGTACGTCAACTGCAGGAACACCAGAAGCATCTCCGACTGCTCCATCAATGGACTTAACAGAAAGACCAAACACAGACTCAGGGACGAAGCCGTCCCGGGCGAGCCTCCGAGATTCATATTCGATACTGATCCAAAAAAAGTCGAGGACCAGATAGACAAGATGATCCAATCCGCAAAGCAGGATGGCATCAAGGCCGAAGACATGGTCGTCCTGACGTGTTCGACCATTCGCAATTCCAAGCACAAAGCAAAGATCAGAGTCGACCGCAGTGATGATCAAATGAAAGTCTGGGGATCCTCCAAGGTTCCCGTCTATACCTGCAGGGAGTTCAAGGGTCTTGAGGCAGATGTAGTGTTCCTGATCGACGTCGACAAGGCCGTTTGGGAGCAAGACAGCGAATATCAGGCTCCTCCAGGATTGCTTTTCTACACTGGCGCGTCGAGAGCGAAGTTTCAACTGGCCATTGCGGTTGAAATGACCGAGGGGGAAGCCGCGGATGTGGCCGACATCTTGGGCGGCGTAGACAATCGTCACAGAAGAAGACCGTACCTTAAGCTGGAGAACCTTTTGAAAAAGAGCTTAAGTCGATAGCCTGTAGGGGAGGGTTTGTAGAGACTGCTCTACCCCGCCCCCGCCCAGGATTTATGACGTGGCTTGGAAGCGCAATCACACCTCCAAGCTACGTTGCGATAATTCGTTGCCTGTCACGCCTTCTAACTGGGGCAAAACGAAACTCAATCCAGCTGAGTTTCGTTTGAGTTTCTATGTTCGTTCCAACGCTGCCTCAGTAACGTACCGTCATGTGCCGCAACGTATCGCCATGTACCGATAGCCGTTCAATCCGCGAACATCTATGCACCAGGTGAAAAATAGATTTATTGAGTGGGAATAAGCGATATCAGACGTTTTTAGCCCCCTGACCTGTATAAACGGATCGGGGGCTTTTCGTTTGGGCGGATATCTTTAGTTTTTGAAAGGCCACCACCAATTGTCCAAAATGTCATTCGTGAGTAGAATAGTGTCAACGGCAGCCCAAGTTGTGGTTAGCTGGGCAGCGCCGTTGTTTGCTTTAGGGGGTCAACGCCTTAGCGGCGGCGACCCCTTCTGTTGCGCTTCGAACGCTGCTTGAGTGCCTCGGAAAGGCCGACAAGCGCCGTGAAGAACGAGACCAAAGCGGTCAGAAGCCTCACGAAATCAATCAAATCGGTCATGGGCATCACCTCCCATCAAATGGAGGGCGCTGCCCGGCACATGGAACTGCCGTCAACGATACCGATTCTATCAAAGCGCAGCTAGATATGCGAATGTTTGTTCGTATTCCCAGAGACAGGGGCCGTGTGACAAAGGGACTGCCCCTTTGTCACATTATTCGATTACGGTGCGGGAATTCTGCTTGCGCATGGTGGCGAGCATGTGCTTGGGGACGGCGTGGGTTGCACAGCTGCCGATGGTTGCACTTGCAGCAGCCTTGGCCGCGTCACTGCCATTCTTGGTGGCATAGCTGTGACGGAAGCGCTTGAGCATGGCGATGTCGTTGCCCCCGTCGCCGTAAACCGCAACCTCGTCCTCGGCGATACCGTAGTAGCCCGCCAGCCACGCAACGCTCTCGCCCTTGTTGCACGCCACGTCGGTAATCTCGAACATCACCGGGTCGAACGGCGCGTTGACCACGCGGTCCGAGCGTTCGGCCAGATACGCCTTAAGGTCGCGCTCCAGCTCGGGCGAAGTCACGCGGCAGTTGATCTTGCAGACATCGTGGCACAGGATGTCGCCGATCGACTGGTCGAAATACTGCTCTTCGTGATAACCACCGCGCGCACGCATGCCGCGCATCACAATGCGCTTGATGGGGCTGTCCTTCTTAAAGCCCGCTTGATGCATCTCGAACGAACCGCTCGAGAACATGCCGTCGGGCGTGGAGCAATCAAAGCAAATGTCCGGAAACGCCTTGAGCAGCTCCTCGGTAATCTGCGGGTCGATAGTCCAGGTCTTGAGCACCTCGCCATGGCTGTCGCGAACGATGGACCCGTTGGAGCAGCAGGCGTCGAGCGCCAAACCTGTAAAGCCATGCTCGCCGATCGGCAGCGTTGAGCGACCCGTCGCGGGAACCACGTGCAGCCCGGCTTCGGTCAACTCGCGAATGGCACGACGGATGGTTCCGTCGGCCTCGTGCAGAGCGTTAAGCAGCGTTCCGTCTAAGTCACTCGCGAACATCTTGATCATAGGCATGCCTCTCCTTCGTCTGCACGATATTGTAGGCGAAGGAGAGACGCATTCTCGCATGGGCACCCCGCACTGCAGCGATTGCTTCTGTTAAACCGCTGCACTGCGAACGTCACATTGTTTGTCGTGAGCGACTTTTCAAGCGATAAAACAGCACCGTGGTCAGCACCAGTACCACCAGCATAGCTGCGAACACAGCCGCCGGCGCCCATCGATCATATGCGAATCCGTATGCCAATTGGCCAATAGGCGTTGCACAAGAAAGCGCCATGTATACGACCGAAAGCACCTTTCCGCAGAGTTCCGTCGGCGCCGTCCGCTGAACGAATGCAACGATTTCGACCGACGCAATGCTTGCCCACACCATGACCCATGCCGAACCGACTGTAAGTGCGACTAATACAAGCGTATGAGCGCCACACAGCAGCGCGACGAAAATCGGTATGACCCCAAGACAAATCATCGCGACATACCTGTGAATGCCATCAAATGAAAAACAATGCGGCCAAATACCGACTAGGCCGCCGCCCGCAAGGCCACCCAGCCCCATAGCTGCCTCAATAATCCCGATGCAGGAAGATTGCATGCCAAGATGTCTGGTGACAATTACGGGCGCACCAATCGTTAACCCAACCAACGCAAGATTCAAAACAGCCGCAAGCAAAATCACAGCAAGCAACGAGGTGTTTTGAAGCAGGTACCGAATCGCCGACAGAAAATCGCTTTGGCATGCCATGCGAGCCGAGCTATCCCCCGTCACTTCAGAGGGGGCATTTCGTTTGAGTGCGGCCCAAAACAGCAGCGACGACATCGCAAACGCCACCGCTGCGAGCGCGCAAAGGGCATCGATTCCATAGCATCCGTAGACGGCTGTTCCAACCACGGGACCTAGAATATTGCTCGCCATGGTCGTTTGTGACACTAACGCGGTGGCCCGCTCGACCTTTTCCTTGCCGGCTATGCGCAGCGTCTCAATTTGAAGTATCGGCTTCAGAATAGATTGAACGGCATATTGAACGCACAACATCACCGCCACAACGGCCGCAAGGGGCAACGAGCACTTCATGGGAACGAACAACATCGCTGCAATCATTAAAACAATACCGAAAGCTGCCAGAACGCTCCGATGCCCCTCTCGATCAGCCAATACTCCGCCAGCCGGAGTCGCAAGCACGGCCGGTATAAATGCTATCGCCGCGACGGCGCCATATAACGTCGACGAGCCACTGCGATCGAGCAAGTAAAGCGGACACGCAAAGCACAGCGCCGACAAGGTCGAATACGTGCACAGTTGCGCAACGAGAAGACCGATAAGTCTTATAGACAGCGCCGTCTTTGAAGCTGACGCGGCGTCGAAATCTCTCATTCCGTCCACGGCTTTGCCTCCTATACGTACTGTTGGTATGTATTTAATGGCTTGAAAAGGGCAGCCGTAGCCACCCTCTTACATCAATTTACATACCGTTAGTATGTATATTACCACCCGGTACGGCTCCAAACGTCCCAAATTTGACACGTTGTTTGAAGCACTTCTTCCCCCAAATCGAGCCCCACCGCGGCCGCCATCTGCGCCAAACATTGCGCGCGAGCGACCATTCGCTCCTTGGGCTCGAGTGGACGGAACAATGGTAGCAGCCAAAGATTCGCTAGCAACGATACGGCCTCTGCCGCTTCACGCGGGCATTCGCACGCAATGGAGCCATCGGCGATGCCCTCCTCGATCACCGGCAATAAATAGCCATCCGCCGATTCGTCAAACGAGCCCTGATACTGCAACGCCAACAGACGCGAGCTCTTTACCGGATCTGCCGCAGGATGCATGCGCGCCCATAGCTCAATTTGCGGTACGACGGACTCAGGCGCATAAAGTCGCCTGAGCTTTTGGGCGCCCGTCATATTGCCAGCACCGAGCGTCGCGCGGCGGCGCTCAACAACGGGAGCCATCGCTCGATCAAATGCGGCGTTAAAAATCTCTTCTTTGCTCTTGAAGTGATGGTAGATAGCGCCCTTGGTCATGCCATCGAGACGGTCAACGATATCCTGGATGCTCGTTCCCTCATAACCCTGTGCGCAGAATAGCTCCAGCGCCGCGTCGAGAATCTTCGCGACCGTCTCTTCGGGATATTTATTGCGACCCATAATCCGCCCATCCGCAACGCAAGTCTTATGCCTCATTGCGATATTTTAACGTTGCGGATGGCAAACGGTCGGCCCTACACCGCGGCGGGGCCGTGTTCGCCGGTGCGGATGCGGATGACTTGTTCGACCGGCTCGACCCAGATCTTGCCGTCGCCAACGGCGCCGGTGCGTGCGGCGTTGCAGATGATGTCGACAATGCCGTCGACGTGCTCGTCGGCACAGATAAGGGTGAACTGCACCTTTGGAATCGTATTGACGAGCAGCTCGTTGCCGCGCACGTACTCCTTCCAGCCGTGCTGCGCACCGCAGCCCTGGACCTGGTTAATCGTCATGCCGCGAACATCGGCAGCAAACAGCGCGTCCTTAAGAACCTCAAGCTTCTCGGCACGAACGATCGCCGTAATCTTCTTCATAGTGAATTCCTCTCCTAAAGAGTGGCTCTGACAGAGTGTTTAACGCTACTAGTCAAGACCGCTGAACGAAGGATACGCACTTTCTCCGTGCTGGCTCGCGTCTAGACCCAGCGCCTCGTCGGCCTCGTCCACGCGCAGACTGCCGTGGAAGAGCGCCTTGACCACCGCGGCAATCACCAGGTCGAGCACCAGCACGATAACGACCGTCACCACAATACCCAGAATCTGCGAGACCAGCAGTGACACGTCGCCTGTGTAGAACAGACCGCCCTTGCCGGTCCACGAGAGCTCCGGCACGCAGAACAGACCCGTGAGCACGCCGCCCAGGATGCCACCGATGCCATGGCAGCCAAACGCGTCGAGCGCGTCGTCGTAGCCGAACTTGGTCTTAAGATGGCTGATGGCGAAATAGCAGACGGGCGAAACGATCAGACCCATGACCAGCGCCGCCCACGGCTCGACAAAGCCTGCGCCCGGCGTGACCACCACGAGGCCCGCGACCAGACCGGTGCTTGCGCCCACCAGCGTGGGGCGACCGGTGTGCACGCGCTCGACGGCAAGCCACGAGACCACGCCCGCCGCGCTGGCCGTCACGGTGTTGAGGATGGCAAGCGCCGCCACGGCGTCGGCCTTAAACTCGCTGCCGCCGTTAAAACCAAACCAGCCAAACCAAAGCAGGCCGGCGCCCAGCGCCACAAACGGCACGTTATGCGGACGGTAGCTCACCACGCCAAAGCCACGACGACGGCCGAGCATCAGGCAGAGAATCAGGCCCGTCAGACCGGACGAAATATGTACCACGTCGCCACCGGCAAAGTCGAGTGCGCCGATGATGTCGCCGATAAAGGAGCCCTCGCCGCCCCAAACCATGTGAGCAAGCGGCGCATAGACCGCGAGCAGCCAAATGCCCAGGAAGGTTGCCATGGCGCTAAACTTAACGCGCCCGGCCAGGCTGCCCGTAACGATAGCGGCGGTGATCATGGCAAACGCCATCTGGAATGCGATGTTGATGATCTGAGGATAGACGGCACCGTCCGCAGCATTGCCCTCGGCCGCCAGCAGCACCTGGTTGAGCACCGGCAGGCACAGCAGCTGGTCAAAGCCTCCAATAAACGGGCTGGAACCGTCACCGCCGTAGGCCAGCGACCAGCCGGCAACAATCCACAGCACGCCCACCAAGCCAATGACACCAAAGCACATGAGCATAGTGTTGATGACATTTTTGCGCCTAGACAGGCCGCCGTAGAAAAACGCCAGACCCGGTGTCATTAAAAACACGAGCATGGTGCAGATGAGCATAAACGTTGTCGATCCCGTATCGTACATTCGCTCCCCCTTAGTCGCATGAACGTTGTCGGCGCTCATGATGCGGCCGAGGGGCAACTGGTGTAGACCAGATACGGCGTTGTTAAACGCTGCGTTGTCGAATGGAAACGGTGCCGCAATCTTGGAAACGGCGCGGCAACGGACGCGAAACGAACGGGAAACGTGCGGGCGAGAAGGACGCGCTTGGCCCCGCCCCGGCTAGCGGCGAAACAGGTCGCGAGCGCGATCGCGAAGGTTGGTAGCTCGGATGACGCCCTCGTAGCGGTTGATGCGCAGGCGCGGGAAGGCATTGAAAAAGCGCAGGTCACGACGGCTGAGGGATACGCTCGGCACCGGACGGCTCGCGCGTTTGCCGGCACGGCGACGAGTGAGCGACGGGCGCGGCATACTCGGTGCGGCATCGGCAACGCGGCGGGCGGCAAGCGCCAGACCGCGAGCACCGTCCGAGATAAACGTCGGCACCGAAGCCTTCTCGCGCAGGGCATCGAGTGCCGCATCGCCCAGCTCTGCCAGCCACGCGTTGACGGCACGGCTGCGGATATGTGTCTGCGCCACCGAGTCGATTGCCGATTCGGGAATGCGCTCGAGCATGGAATCCGAGGCGTCGGCGAGCGATTCGTTGATGCGGTCGGCAAGGTCGGCGCGCACGCGCTCGAGCTGGTCGGACAGACGTCGCCAGCTCGCCAGCGAGCACAACGCATCCACGGCCATCGCAACGGCAACGGCAAAGGCCGCCAGTCGCACGATCAGCACCGGCAGATGCCCAAGCAACCCCAGCAGCGCTGGCTCAACCAAGCGACAAATGCACAGCGCACCCAGGCCAAACGCGCAGGCCCAGTACAGGCAAATGCGTCCATGCAGGTTAAACGGCAGGTGAGAATAGTCCCAAAAACGAGCGCCGGTCGTTTTCTCCAGCAACACGCCCACGCTATATTCGATTACGCTGCACACGAGCGCCGCAGCGACAAACTGGCTCGAGGCATCCGGAATTCCGCGCAGCAGCAACCAACAGGCAATGCCACCTGCGCCATAGATGGGGCAGCACGGTCCCAGCAAAAAGCCACTGTTGGCAAAGCGTCCGTGATTAAGCATGGCGCAGACCGTCGACTCCCATGCCCAGCCGCAAAAACCGTAGAAGGCAAACGAGAGCACCAGCGCCGAGAGTGGGCAGGCGGCAAGCGTCGCACCGCCAAATGCCATGTCGATCGCGGTTTCCACCGTCTACCCTCTCCTCTTTTCGCTCGATTCGCTATTCGCGCAATCGTCAACCTCGTCCTTGCGCGGCAGACGGCCGGCAACTGTCTCGCACAGCGCGCACCACTTATCCGCCATACACACAATCCAGGCCTCGCGGCACGTCGGCGGCACCGGTACCAGCGGGAACATATGGCGCGCGATGATATTCCGCTCGCGCGGCGTCAACTCAAAATCTTCCTCGGCACGCGCTAGGGCAAAAAACGGATGCCGAAACCCATGCAGCCGATGGCTTGGGTCGGGGTCATGCCAATCGTAGAGAAAGTAATCGTGCAGCAAGGCTCCACGCAGAAGCGAGGCGCGGTCGACCGAAATGCCAAGGCTGCCCAGGCACTCGGCAAAGGACAAGCTCGCCCGCGCCACCGAGGTCACATGCGCGTACACCGTCACATCGCCGTGCTGGATAAGCTCCCGCGTCAGGTCCAAACGCCCCGCTTGGGCCAGCTGGCGGGCAGCACGGTCAACTTCGCGCGCGATCTTCTCGGCACGAGCTGTTTCGGACATGCGGCCTCCTTCCAGCGGCTCTCGGCGGCGAGCTATCGCCGGCACACTATCAATAAAATCATCATGGAACCTACCAGTATGGCATCGGACAAAACGTTTTGCCCCACCAGTTGTCGAATTACCGCGCCGCCGTCACATATCAAACGTCAAAATGTGCGAGACTGTCTTGTGCAATTGTGCCGGCCGAGGGAGCGCCGGCGCTCGATTCGCATGGAGTAACCAACAACGATGCTGCTTACGCAAACGACAACGCCCGAGGACGTCAAGGCTCTCGATCGCGCCGAGCTTCCGCTGCTCTGCGGCGAGATTCGCCACGCCATCCTCGAAAGCTCCGCCGCCGTCGGCGGACACGTTGCCCCCAACCTGGGCGTCGTTGAGCTCACGGTCGCGCTCCATCGCGTGTTCAACTCCCCCACCGACAAGATCGTCTTTGACGTGTCGCACCAGACCTACGCCCACAAGGCGCTGACCGGGCGCGCATATACCTATATCGATCCGAATCGTTTTGGCGAGGCCTCCGGCTTTGCCAACCCCGACGAGTCCGAGCACGACCTGTTTGCCATGGGCCACACTTCTACGTCCGTGAGCCTAGGCTGTGGCTTGGCGCATGCTCGCGACCTAGTGGGCGATGCGTACAACGTCATTACCGTTATTGGCGACGGCTCGCTTTCGGGCGGCTTGGCGTTTGAGGGTCTCGACAATGCCGCCGATCTCGACAGCAACTTGATCATCATCGTCAACGATAACGACCAGTCCATCGCCGAAAACCACGGCGGCCTCTATCGCAATCTGGCCGAGCTGCGCGCCAGCGACGGCAAAGCCGAACGCAACGTTTTTCGCGCGCTGGGACTCGACTACCGCTATCTGGGCGCCGGCAACGATGTACTGGCCCTGGTCGACACACTGCAGGAGCTGCGCGACATCGACCACCCCATCGTCCTGCACATCTCGACCGCCAAGGGCAAGGGCTTTGAGCCAGCCCAAAACGACCCCGAGCGCTGGCACCACGTGGGTCCGTTTGACATGGCGACCGGGCGCAAGCTCTGCCCGGGCCATCCGAGCGAGCCCGCACCGCGCACCTATGCCGATATTACGGGCGAGGCCCTGAGCGCTGCCATCGAGCGCGATCCGCAGGTCGTGGGCATCACGGCCGCCACACCCTACATCATGGGCTTTACACCCGAGCTTCGCGCTGCCGCCGGCAAACAGTTCGTCGATGTGGGCATTGCCGAGGAGCACGCCGTGACCTTTGCCACCGCGCTTGCGCGCTCGGGCGCCAAGCCAGTCTTTGGTGTGTACGGCACGTTTTTGCAGCGCGCCTACGACGAACTCTGGCACGACCTGTGCCTCAACGACGCCCCGGCAACCATTTTGGTGTTTGGTGCGTCAATCTTTGGCACCACGTCCGAGACGCACCTCTCGTTCTTTGATATTTCCATGCTGGGCGGTCTTCCCAACATGCACTACTTGGCGCCGGCCTGCATGGAGGAATATCTGTCCATGCTGAGCTGGTCGCTCGACCACCGCGAGCATCCCGTGGCGATCCGCGTACCGGGCATCGGCCTGGTGAGCCGTCCCGACCTTGCGCCCGCCGAAGACACCGACTACAGCGCCGTTCGCTACAACGCGGTGCGCCAGGGTCGCGACGTAGCCGTGCTCGCACTCGGCGATTTCTTTGAGCTGGGCGAGCGCGTGGCAAACCGTCTGACTGCCGAGTACGGCATCGAGGCCACGCTCGTCAACCCGCGCTTTGCAACCGAGCTCGACCGCGAGTTCCTCGACAGTCTTGCCGCCGAGCATCGCGTTGTCGTCACCCTCGAGGACGGCATCTTGGACGGCGGCTGGGGCGAGCGCGTAGCATGTTATCTGGCATGCACGCCGTTGCGCACGCGCACCTTCGGCATCGCCAAGGGCTTCCCCGACCGCTACGACCCCAACGAGCTGCTCGCACAGAACGGCATGACGGTCGAAAACATGGTCGCAGAGGCCGTAAGACTACTAAACGAGTAGAAAAACCTCCGCAACGGCAAACGCCATTGCGGAGGTTTTTATTTTCGCGACGCAACTATCTTGATCTGTAACACCTAGAGACCAAATTAACGTCCAGATGTTACAGATCGAGACGAACCGTTTAAGCCCCTGATGTTTATCTCGATCTGTAACAATTAGGGGCCAAATCCTCGTCCAACTGTTACAGATCGAGACATTCGAATTCCCCTGAAGAGAAAATCTCAATCTGTAACAGTTACTCGGCATAAACGCCTGCAGCTGTTACAAATCGAGATAATACGGCTAGCGGTAGCTTCGCTTGAGGATCTCGACGACATCGGGCTCGGTCAGGGCGATGGGATCGTGGCCGAATAGGGCATCGTTGGTCGTGAGGGCATTGTGCGCGATCGCCGGCAGCTCTTCGGCAGTAATCCCCCACTCGCTCATGGCAAGATCGGCCACGTGGCAGGCCTCCATCAGGCGGGTGAGCTCAACCACAAAATCGTGCGGGTCGCTTGCCTCAACATTGCCCATCAGGCGTGCCATGTCGATATAACGCTCGGGCGCAGCACCGTGATCGATCATCCACGTGTGGTAGGCGCGCGCGATCATAATGAGGCCGGCGCCGTGCGGCAGGTCGTGATGATGTGCACTCATGCCATGCTCAAGGCCATGGCATCCCGCGCAGCCCGAGCACACCATGGCATAGCCGCCGAGCGTGTTGGCAAAAGCGAGCTCGGCACGCGCATCCAGGCCGTCGCCGCTGTTCACGCACGCAGCCAGCGAAGCCGCAGCGCGTCGAATACCCTCGCGGCAAACCATGTCGCCCATGGGCGTATTGGTATTGGCGATATAGCACTCGACGTTGTGGAACAGGGCGTCGAATCCCTGATAAGCCGTCAAGCGCGCCGGAACGCTCACCATCAGCTCGGGGTCGACGACCGAAAGCACCGGGAACAGGCGCGGGTCGCCCAGGCGCAGCTTCTCGTCGTTCTCTTCGCAGGAGATTACGCCGCCCGCATCGGCCTCCGAGCCGGTGCCGGCCGTGGTAGTCACGCACACCAGCGGCAGCGGATCGTTAGGAATGGGCAGCCCGAGCGCGGTGCCACCGACAACGAAGTCCCAAATGTCACCAGGGCACTCGGCCCCCTCGGCATCCGCGTGCGGGTTTGCCGCCACCGCGCAGATGCCCTTGCTGCCGTCCATGACCGAGCCGCCGCCGAGTGCCAGCACAAAGTCGCAGCCATGGGTGCACGCCATCCAGCCACCTGCGTTGACGGTTTCGCGCAGCGGGTTGGGCTCAATGCGGTCGAACAGCTCGTGTGCCACGCCGGCGCGGTCGAGCTCGGCCTCCACGCGCTCCAGATAGCCAAAGCGCTTGACCGAGTTGCCGCCGGTCGTGACGATGAGCGCCTTGGTGCCGGGGAGTTTCTGTGCACCCAGCTCGCTCAGCTTGCCCGCGCCAAACAGCACCCTGGTCGGCGCGAAGAATGTATAGCCGTTCATGCAACGATCTCCTCACGTATATATATGTGTCGCGTTGCCGCCATTATAGCGACCGCCGCAAACGCACGCCTCGCCCGTAAGACGGCGTCTCAACAGCGATAATCGACGTTTGCCCAGATAAAACCTACCAAAATAAACCTGTCCCTTTTTGGTAGGTAGAATAACCCATAAGGTTAGTATGTTTCTAAGTTATTTCGTGTTGACCCTTTTGAGCAGGTTAGGGTATAACTCTACTCAACCGCTAGGATTTTTTGAGAAAGGTGTTCTCCTATGAGCAAGAACCTCTCCCAGCAGGTCGTTCTCGACCGCCGCGGCTTCGTTGCCGCCACCTTCGCAACCGTCGCCGGCCTTGGTCTTGCCGGCTGCTCCGACACCAGCACCGAGGCCGACAAGGGTTCCGCCGCCAGCTCCTCCAAGAGCTCCGAAGATACCGAGGTTTCCGCTACGCTCGATGCCAAGGCATTCGACAAGCTCGTCGACAACGGCCCCAAGGCCGATGACGACGCCATCGCCGCCAGCACCTGGGCCACGGCCGTCAAGGACGCCGGCGTCTTTAAGATCGGTGGCGTTCAGACCTCAACGCTCTTCTCCCTCCTCAACGAGAAAGACGGCCAGACCCGCGGCTTCGATGCCGGTATCGCACAGCTCCTGTCCAACTACATCCTGGGCGAGAACAGGGTCGAGATCACCCAGGTGACCTCGGACACGCGCGAGTCCGTCCTGCAGAACGGCCAGGTCGACGCCGTCTTTGCCACCTACACCATCACTGACGAGCGCAAGAAGCTCGTCTCCTTTGCCGGTCCCTACTACTACACCCAGCAGGCCATCCTGGTGCTCGCCGATAACGACGACATCAAGAGCGTCGACGACCTTGCCGACAAGAACGTCGCCGTCCAGTCCGGCTCCAACGGTCCCGCCATCCTGGAGGAGTTCGCCCCCAAGGCCAGCCAGCAGGAGTTCAAGACCGACGAGGAAGCCCGCCAGGCACTCCAGCAGGGCCGCGTTGACGCCTACGTCATCGATAACAACATGCAGCAGAGCGCCCTGGTCCGCGAGCCCGGTAAATACAAGATCGCCGGCAAGCCCTTCGGCAGCAAGGAGCCCTATGGCATCGGTCTACCGCTCGATTCCGACGGCGTCGCCTTTGTCAACGACTTCCTTAAGAAGATCGAGGACGACGGCACCTGGACTGAGCTGTGGCAGATCTGCATCGGCGACCGTACGGGCGACACCAATGTTCCCGAGCTGCCCGAGATCGGCGCCTAGGCAGCGAGCCTGGTAACAGCCGCAACGAAACCATACGGAAACGCATGATGCGCTTTATTGCGGTAAACTGTTTCCTCACTGAGTTGTCGGGGCTTCCGTACACACGGGAGCCCCTTTCCTTACCGGCAGGAGGTCCGCATGAGTCTTTCCGAGCTCTGGTCGCTCTATGGCCAGAACTATATCGACGCCCTGCTAGCAACCTGGGGCATGACACTTGAGTCGTTTGCCATCGCCATGGTGCTGGCCGTTGCCGTCACCGTGATGCGCGTGTCGCCGCTCAAGCCGCTGCGCGTCTTTGGCGACCTGTATGTCCAGGTCTTCCGTAACATCCCCGGCATTGCGCTGCTCATCATCGTCGTCTATGCGCTGCCGCCGCTCAAGGTCGTCCTGCCCTACCGCACCTGCGTTATCGTCGCCACGGTCCTTTTGGGCTCGGCCTTTGGCTCCGAGAACTTTATGAGCGGCATCAATACCGTCGGCGTCGGTCAGGTGGAAGCCGCACGTTCGCTCGGCATGAGCTTCAGCCGCATCCTCGCCAAGATCGTGATTCCGCAGGCACTGCGCTCGAGTGTGCTGCCCATGACTAACCTCTTTATCGCCGTCATGCTCACTACCGCCTTGGGCAGCCAGGTGCCGCTTAAGCCGCAAGAGCTCACCGGCGTGGTGAGCTATATCAACACGCGCTCGCTCGGCGGCGTCGCCGCGTTCTTTATCTCGGCGCTCGGCTACCTGGGCACAGCCTTCGTGGTGAGCCACATTGGCAACTATATCGATAAGAAGGTGAGGATCCTCCGATGAGCAAGCACTCCACCTCCGCGCTCACCATGCGCGATGCGCTCTACGAGGCTCCCGGCCCCAAGATGCGCGCCAAGATTCGCATCGGCACCGCCATCTCGCTTGTTGCTGTCGCCGCGCTCGCCATCCTGGTACTGCAGCGCTTCTATGTGACCGGCCAGCTTTCGGTCCACTATTGGTATTTCTTTACGCACCTCACCACCTGGAAGTTCCTGCTTGCCGGCTTTGAGGGCACTGTTAAAGTCGCACTCACCGCTGGCGCCATCGCGCTGGTGCTGGGCTTAGCCCTTATGCTCGGCCGCACCAGCGACATTAAGCCGCTCCAACTGGTTTGCCGCGTGCTCACCGATTTCTTCCGCGGCGTACCGAGCCTGCTGTTCATCTACTTCTTCTTTTTGGTGCTGCCCCAGTACAAGATCGCGCTGCCATCTTTTTGGATGCTCACGCTTCCCGTCGCGCTCGCCGCAGCTGGCGTACTCGCCGAGATCTTTCGCGCTGGCGTCAACGCCGTGCCGCGCGGCCAGGTCGAAGCCGCCCAGGCACTCGGCCTCTCCAAAGCTAAAATCACCTTTAAAATCGTGTTGCCGCAGGCTATTCGGTTTATCATTCCGTCGTTGATTTCGCAGCTTGTGGTCGTAGTCAAAGACACCACCGTCGCCTATGTGGTGAGCTACCCCGACCTCATGCAAAACGCCCGCGTGCTCATTACCAACTACGACGCCCTCGTGTCGGTCTACCTGGTTATCGCGGTCATCTACATCCTCATCAACGTCGCGATCAACAAGGCCGCTGTCTTTGTTTCGCACAAGACCGGCGCGACCATCATCCGCTAACGCTTTACCATTTCGAGTCATAAGGAGCCGAGCACCATGGCACAGAGCACCTCTTCCACCGGCAATCAGCCGCTGATCGAGCTCAGACACGTCGATAAGCACTACGGCGATCTACACGTCCTCAACGACATCAATCTCTCGGTCGACCGCGGCGAGGTCGTCGTTGTGATCGGGCCCTCGGGCTCGGGTAAGTCGACCATGTGCCGCACCATCAACCGTCTGGAAACCATCGACTCGGGCGAGATCCTCATCGAGGGCGAGCCCCTGCCGCAGGAAGGCAAGGATCTTGCCCGCATGCGCGCCGAACTGGGCATGGTGTTCCAACAGTTCAACCTGTTCGCACATATGACCGTACTGCAGAACGTCATGCTGGGACCGGTCGATGTGCTGGGTGTCTCCAAGGACGAGGCCCGCGAGCGCGCCATGGACCTGCTGAGCCGCGTGGGCGTGGCCGAGCAGGCCGACAAGGTGCCCGCACAGCTTTCGGGCGGCCAGCAGCAGCGCGTGGCCATCGCCCGTTCACTCGCCATGCAGCCCAAGGCCATGCTTTTTGACGAGCCCACGAGTGCCCTCGATCCCGAAATGATCAACGAGGTGCTCGAGGTCATGGTCCGTCTGGCCCAGCAGGGCATGACGATGATCGTCATCACACACGAGATGAACTTTGCCCGCCGCGTAGCCGACCGCGTCGTCTTTATGGCCGACGGTCAGATCGTGGAAACCGGCACGCCCGACGAGTTCTTCGACCACCCCCAGACCAAGCGCGCCCAGGACTTCCTCAACTCCATCAAGGGCCACTAACCCAATTGCCAGCGGGCAAATTCTTCAGTAACGTTTGCCCCGCGCCACCCCTGTGCCATGTCCACCCGGATTCGAAAGCAACACCTATGATCGGAACTCGCACTTCATCGTCATACACCCCGCACGTCGACGTCGCCCCCGCCGACCGCCCACTCATCCTCGTCGCGCCGCGCTGGGAAGAGGCAGAGCCGTTTTTAACCGAGATGCTCTCCCCCAACGAGGAGATCGCCAGCGTCTTTGTCGACGCCATCCTTGCCGCCGGCGGCCTGCCGCTGCAGATGTCCATCACCGAGGACATTGAGGTCATCCGTCATTACGTCGACATCGCCGACGGCATCGCCATTCCCGGCGGCCCCGATGTTAATCCCAAACGTTGGGGCGATGATCGACCCTACGATCCCACCCTCTGCTGCGAGATTCGCGATAGCTTTGAGTTTAAGCTGGTCGGCGAGGTGCTCCGTGCCAAAAAGCCGCTCTTTACCACCTGCCGCGGCACGCAGTTGCTCAATGTCGCCACCGGCGGCACCCTGTGCATGGACGTGCCGAGTCTGGGCGCGCGCGAGGGCCGCACACAGTGGCGTCACACCCACGTGCTCAACGACCCCGCGCATCCCGTCGAAGTCGTGCCGGGCTCGCTGCTGGAGCGTGCGCTTGGCGGGCACAGGCTTATCCAGACCAACTCGGCACATCACTGCTGCGTCGACCGTCTGGGTAAGAGCACGCGCTTGGTCGCCAAGGCAACCGACGGCGTTCCCGAGTGCATCGAAGTCGAAGGCCAGCCATTCTGCCTGGGCGTGCAATGGCACCCTGAGTACACGTGGAAGACGCTCGAGACCGACTTTAACCTGTGGAAGTCGTTTGTCGAGGCTGCTGCCAAGGTTAAGCAGGCCCGCTAGCCCGCAAACCACTCAGTTTAAAGCCTCCTATGCCAGGTGGGCGGACACCAGCCACGGTGCCCGCCCCATTACAGTCTGAAATAGGCCATCGATAAATTTCGATGGCGAGCATTCGGCGC
>OGQQ01000275.1_pt1 | contig 53892 bp, 48 predicted proteins | sample 1553281 | NCBI WGS metagenome assembly OGQQ01 (sample SAMEA2579937, study PRJEB22360) | human gut metagenome | biome: human gut; feature: human-associated habitat; material: faeces | place: Denmark | collected 2008/2010 | reverse complement strand
CTGCGAAATATTTACCATTATATTTCTCATTAAAGCTGTCTACAGATTCCCTGTACACCTGTCCTTCCAGAGTATCTTCAATACTATGCACCCAGATTGAAAGATATTGTTCTCCTTCATCATAGCCTGCTACATCGCCAGGCTTTACTTCTTTTTTCTGACATCCTGTCAGGCTGACTGCAATTGCCAGACCGGCAAGAAGAATCAGTTTTGCTTTTTTCATGTTCTCCTCCTTTTCCATCTTTCCGTTCTTCGTGACCGGTAAAGTAACCGGTTACTTTATGTGTTGATAATAGCATATACTCATTTTTACGTCAAGTATTCTCTTACATTTCATTGATTTTTACAATTTTAATATACAAGTTTTGTAAAATCTGTACAGAACCGGTTACTTTACCAATTCTGTTACTGGTTAACCTTGTTCTGACTCTCTTTTTCTGTTATACTAAAACTACAATTATTACTGAGTTTTACTGAAAGGAAACTACCATGGGCAAAAAAAATATAACCTTCAATGACATTGCCAAATATACTGGTTTCTCAAAAACCACTGTTTCCAGATATTTCAACAATCCTGATTCCCTCACATTGAAGAATCAGCAGATTATCTCGGATGCACTTGATAAACTAAACTATCAGGAGAATAAAGTTGCCAGGATCCTGGCAAACGGGAAAACCGAATTTATCGGTGTTATCATTCCAAACCTTTATTTACATTACTATTCTGAAATGCTAAACCAGATACTGAAAACTTATGATACCTATGGCTACAAATTTCTTGTTTTTACCGGTGATGATCATAAATCAACTGAACGCGAGTATATTCAGGAACTTCTTTCTTATAAAATAGAAGGAATGGTTATTTTAAGCCATACCATTCCTTCCAGAGAGCTCGCCTCCTACAATCTCCCAATTGTAACGATCGAGCGTGAAGATCAGTTTGTGAGCAGTGTCAATACGGATAACTATATGGGTGCGGTGCAGGCAACCAGTCTGCTTGCAAAGACTGGAGCAGATATTCTGATCCATATCAATGTTGAATTATCTCCACAGGTTCCATCCTATGGACGTATAAAAGGCTTTTCTGATATCTGTGAAGAATATCAGATTCCACATGAACTGATTCTCACAGATACCGGCCACAGTTATGAAGAAAGTTCTCTGATTCTCAAAGATTTGCTGGAAACAATTGATTCTAAATATCAAGGCAAAACAAAGGGAATTTTTCTTCCAAACGATACATTTGCCAACATCATGCTCAATCATCTGATTCAAAAGTATGGACAGCTTCCAGATGACTACAAGATCATTGGTTTTGATGATTCTCCAGTTTCCAGAGAAGCTATTGTTCCGATCAGTACTGTCGGACAGCAGATTGACAAGATTGCCGCATCTGCCATGAAAATCCTGCATGAACAGATTACAGAAAGACACAAAAGAAAACCGGCTCTGTCTTCTGAGCCGGTTCACAAGATTATTCCTCCAATTCTGATCAATCGAAAAACAACTGAGCCTTCTCATTGAAATCTGATATTTTTTATACATAACAAAAACGCTGCAAAAAATGAATTTTAATTCACTTAATGCAGCGTTTTGTTTGCCAAACAGGCGGGCACCGGGCAATTCCCGGCATCATGCATTTCTGAAACGACTCAAAAATTCCTTCGTCATCTCATTTTGTGGATCTTCAAAGATCTGCTGTGAAGTTCCCTCTTCTACAATAACTCCATTACCCATAAAGATTACATGCTTTGCCACATCCCGGGCAAATGCCATCTCATGTGTGACAATGATCATTGTCAGTCCGTCTTTGGCAAGCGTTCGCATAACCTCAAGGACTTCTCCGACCATCTGCGGGTCGAGTGCTGAAGTAGGCTCATCAAAGAGCAGGATCTCCGGTTCCATGGCAAGCGCTCTGGCAATTGCTACCCTCTGCTTCTGACCTCCGGAAAGCTGCTTCGGCTTTGCATTGATATATGGAGCCATACCAACCTTCTCAAGATACATCATTGCGTTTTTATGGGCTTCTTCCTTGCTCTTTTTCAGGACTTTCTCCTGCCCCACCGTGCAGTTTTTAAGAACTGTCATGTTATTGAACAGGTTAAAGTTCTGAAACACCATACCAACCTTTGAACGATATTCCGGCACATTCACATGCTTATCCATGATGTTCGTTCCATGGTATCTTATCTCTCCTGAGGAAGGTGTTTCCAGAAGATTCATGCAACGCAGCAGCGTGGATTTACCGGAACCGGAAGGGCCAATGATACAGGTAACATCCTTCGGCTTCACTGAGAAATCGATATCTTTCAGAATCTCATTATTTCCAAAAGATTTTCCCAGATGCTGTACTTTCAGAATTGTCTCACTCATTCTCTGCTGTCCTTCCTTTCTTTATAAGAGTACATTCCGCTGGTATGTGTCAGAGTATCAGCGGTTGCAAGATCATAATTATCCGGTCCGTCCATCTTGTGTTCGATCACACGCAGGATTCTGGAACAGGTAAACGTCATGATAAAATAGATAACCATTGCAATTGTGAAGGACTCAAAATATGTATACAGTGCTCCTGCAACACCTTTAGTCGTGTAAAAGAGCTCTACTGTACCAATGATTGAAAGTACACAGGTATCTTTGATATTGATGATCAGGTTATTTCCGATCTGCGGCATGATATTTCGCAGGGCCTGCGGAAGTATTACATTTATCATCGTCTGAACATGTGTCATGCCGATTGCCTTGGCGCCTTCTGTCTGTCCGGGATCGATGGAAAGAATACCACCTCGAACTGTCTCTGCCATGTATGCCCCTGTGTTGATCGATACAATAAAGATTGCTGCAAACCACATAGACATATTGATGTTAAATAGATAGGCACTTCCAAAATAAATAAACATTGCCTGGGCCATCATTGGAGTCCCACGAAAGAACTCCACATAGCAGGCCATAATAAATTTGACAACTTTGATAATTACTTTTTTGGCTGTTGAATCATTTTTGTCCACCGGGATCGTCTGAACGATACCAACCAGAAAACCAATGATACATCCAAAAAGTGTTCCTACCAGCGCCAGCCACATGCTGACACCGGCTCCCTTCAGGAAAGAAGGACCATATTGCTGAAGAAGATATATAATTCTTCCTCCAAAACTCTCAGGCAGCATTTCGCTCCTCCTTTATGATTCTGAAAGTGGCTGTACGGAAATAGCCTCATCCATCATTTTATTATAATCATCTTCGGTCATATCTTTAAGCACGCCATTGATTGCATCCTTAAGTTCATCGTTGCCCCTCTGTACTGAAATACCAATATTGATATCTTCATCAGATACTTCAAATGCTCCGTCTGTTCCACTGAAGTCCAGCAGTTTGAAATCCGGATATGCTACGCATGCAGCCTTTCCTGTAGGCATGTCAGTGACAACTGCATCACATTTGCCGGATTCAAGAGCAACCAGCATTGCCGGTGCACTTTCCTGTGCCGGAAGGATATCAGCATCTGGAATCTGAGGCAGGCAGGAATCATACCAGATCGTATTCTGCTGTGATGTCACTGTAGCTCCTTTAAGGTCTTCTACGCTTGCTGCGTCCTTGTAATCTCCATCATTCTTAACCAAAGTGATGATGGATGCATAATAATATGGATCTGTGAAATCAACCATCTGCTGACGTTCTTTTGTAATAGACTGTCCTGCAATAACACAGTCAACCTGACCGGACTGTACTGCCGGTACAAGAGAATCCCAGTCAAGCTTTACGATTTCAAGATCATAGCCTAATTCATCTGCAATTTTCTTTGCCATCATAACATCATATCCATACGCATAATCAGAACTTCCGGAAATCTGTACTGCTCCATTGGAGTCATCTGGCTGTGTCCAGTTGTAAGGAGCATATCCGCATTCCATTGCAACTTTCAGAGTTTTCTTATCATCCGCACTTACACTCTGTACACCTATAATCCCACATGTCATTGATGCAGCTACTGCAGCTACTGTCAACATTCTCCACATTTTACTCTTTCTCATTTTCGTTTCCTCCTGACGTTTAAATAAAAAAGAGCGCACGGAACCATGAAGTGCTCCGTTGCGCTTTAAGTCATATTAATACTTTTTCTTTTAAAAGTCAAGAAAAAAAAGCAGCTCCCGAAGGAACTGCCCTAAAATCATATTTATGAAGGTCTTCTTACAGACAGGATTGTTCTGTAAGCAGCGTTGTTGCTGATCTTAATACCATCTCTGGAGTTGGATGCATGTACGATCTGTCCGTTACCCATGTAGATTGCGACATGTCCACCATAGCAGATCAGGTCTCCTGGCTGAGCATCTGCATAAGAAACTTCTGTTCCCCAGTTCTGCTGCTCATAAGATGTTCTCGGAAGGCTGTAGCCAAACTGAGCATATACACTCTGTGTAAATCCAGAGCAGTCAGCTCCACCTGTAAGACTTGTGCCACCCCATACATATGGGTTTCCAACAAACTGTGTAGCATAATCTACGATTGAAGATCCTGAACCACTGGATGAAGAACTGCTGGAGCTTGAAGAGCTGGATGAAGTATCTACTGTATCCGGATCAACTGTGTTGTCACTGTCAATCACATTTCCATATTCATCATATTCTACATCACTGCTTCCACTGTCTTCTGTAGTTGTTTCTGTTGTAGTCTGGCTCGGATCAACCTCGTTTCCATCTTCGTCATATACTGTCTGATCTTCCTGTTCCTGCTGTGCAGCTTCTTCCTCGGCTGCAGCAGCAGCTGCTGCTGCTTCAGCTTCTGCCTGACGTCTTGCCTCTTCTTCGGCTGCAATACGTTCTGCTTCAAGCTGTTCAATCTCCGCCTGCTGTTCCTGAATCAGGTTTGCATATTCATTTGCCATTTCCTGTGCATATGCAATTTCATTATCACAATCTGCAGAATTTGCTTTCTTTGTATCAATCTGATTCTGAAGATCTACAGACTGTGCTTCATATTCCTGTTTCATACCTTCCAGTTCAGCTTTTTCCTGCTGATACTGATTTCCAAGGTTTGTTACCTGTGTAATTGTGTTTGCATATTTTTCAAGGCTCTGTCTGTCATAATCATACATTTTCTGAGTATACTCAGCTTTTGTAAGAAGATCAGAAAGATTATCTGCACTCATCATCATCTGGAACCAGGCTTCATTTCCACCTTTTTCGTACAGATACTGGATACGCTGTTTCATTGCTGCGTACTGTTTGTCTTTGGCATTCTGTGCCTTCTGCAGGTCAGCCTGTGTCTGCTGAATGTCTGCTTCTTTATTACTGATATCCCCTTCCAAGGTCTGAATGGAAACCATGACATTCACAAGATTTGCGTCCAGGGAGTTGATCTCATCCTGTAACTGCTGCTTAGCGGAGTAGAGCTGATCAATCTGAGCATATGTAGCATCAAGCTGTGCGCTTGTAGCTGCCTGTTCCTCTCTCAGTTCATCTTCTCTTGACGCGCTTACACTGACAACCTGTGTTGCAGTCATCATTAATGCCAACGTCAGGCAAACAATTCTTTTTTTCATGTTTCTCACCTCATAATCATTTTAACTCTATTTTGTAACATTTGTGAAATATCTTTCTTAAGTTCTTATACATATTAACACAAGGTTCTTTCGAATGCAAGAGTAAATCGATAAAAAGTTTAATATTTTGTAACATTTATTAAAAGTTCTGCAAAACAAAGGAGAAGTTCCCGTGTCTGGAAACTTCTCCGTAACATTTCATTCTTATTTAAAATCCAAATAATTCCTGCAAAATGACATCTGCCGTTTTGTTCTTGAAGTTATCCGGATCAGAAAGAGTGGAGCCGTACCATCTCATATAATTTCCTCTTCGGATATAGTTACCGCAGGATGGACGATAGGTGTACTTCTTATATCCTGCATATCTGGACATGTACTTCGTTGCAAGAGCAACTGCCTGACTGTCATAATCTCCATCCGGTGTACAGGTTCCTGCAATCTGGCATCCTGCATTCGGAGTGGAATGAACGATCACGGCACTCTTATCGGAACACTGTCCAAGAACGATCCATGTATGACCGTCATCATATCCGATGTCTCCCGGATATACCTTCCAGCCTGTCTGGGACAAGTAATTCTGATTTACATAGGTTCCCCATTTTAATGTATTCTTATAATAACTGCCGATTTCTCCTGATACAACCGTATAACTATTTCCATTTCTCATAACCTGCTGTGCTGCCCATCCTACAAATCCGGAACAGTCAAGTCCTTTTGCTCTGTTTGCAGTACTCAGATCACGATAATTATTATAGTTATAACTACTTGTCTGGCTGAGATAAAAGCTCTGCCAGGTCGGGCTGACACCGATCCTTGTGGAATCATACCAACCGCCGCCCCAGATATACAATGCCTGTCCAACCGGTTTCAATGCCCCGGCAAGATAATTCTTGAGCGTTTTGATCCCGGTCTGCTCAACCGGTTTCGGATCATTTGCAAAATAGGTATTGCTTGTCGTACTGCTGTCATTTGCAGATGAATAGGTCATAATACCTGTTGAGCTGAATGTATAGGTCACACCATCAATCGACTTGGTACCTGTAACCATCTTGAAACTACTCTTGTCAAAGTAATATTTATTTCCACTGATCGTTACCCAGCCGCCCGCTGCGATTCCCGTACTTGGATCAAAATAATATGTAGCACTGCCAACCTTTGTAAGTCCCTTGGCCATAACACCGTTGCTGCCAAAGTATCTTAATTCTCCTTTGGCAGATTTTGTCCAGCCGGTAACCATTCTTTTGTATTTGGCATTGAAATATCTCGTCTCATTTCCAGTATTCACATAACCGCTGGCTGCAATTCCTGTACTTGGATTGAAATAATAATAATATTTGCCGATTTTTTTCAGTCCCATATACATCTTACCATCGCTGGCAAAATACCACTTCTGCCCCTTTGCATTTTTCAGCCAGCCTTTTGCCATCGTATAATTCGAGGGCTGAAAATAACGGACAACTGCGCCATTGGCAGATCTTACAAATCCCCTCTTCGTGTAGCCGGTCTTGATATCGAAGTAATAATATTTACCGCCGATCTTTTTCATTCCGGTATACATAACACCATTTTTTTTATTAAAATAGCGCTTTGGTCCTCTGGAACTTCTCTGCCAGCCTTTCAGTAAGACGCCTGTCCTTGTATTAAGGAAGTATTTCTTTCCATTTAAAGTAAGCCATCCCTTAACTTTCTTTCCGTTTTTATAATAGTATGTTTTTCCTTTTACGGTTCGAAAACCAGTTGTAGCAGCCTGCGCATCTACCGTGGACGCCTGAAACGCAAAGCCTGCAGCAAAAAGCATCACTCCTAAAAATATGGCTGCGATCCATGACTTTTTGCACACCTTTCCCATACGGTCAACCTCTTTCTACGAGTATAAATATTCGTATTTTTTACAATCTTGTTACAATATTATGTAGGTATTATATATCATGTTTGTAACAACGTCAATAAAAAAGTAAAAACCTGCCAATATATTCCCCTCCTGGAGCGCAAAAAGGACCGGGTCAAAAACCCGATCCTTATTTTTTACAATTTCATTTCATATATTACAGAAGATGTTTTCTCAGTTCAGCGCCATCCAGTGCACTTAAATATGCCGGTGCAACATCAAATACTGTTTTGCATCCTTTCTGTCCTTCCTGGCTCATGCGATATGCAGCTCTCGCATATGCAACGATTACGGAAGATGTAAATTCCGGATTGGAATCCAGCTTCAGGCTGTATTCGATCACATGACTGTTCTCATCGTTCCAGCCGGTTTTGCCTGTACGGATCACAAATCCACCATGCGGAATTCCACTGTGATCACGTTTCAGTTCTTCTTCAGAAATAAAATGTACTGTTGTATCATATTCATCAAAATAATTCGGCATTGTCTTGATCTCATTTTCAATGCGTGCAAGATCAGCACCTTCCTCAGCTACTACGAAGCATTCTCTTGTATGCTTCTGTCTTGTAGTCAGTTCCGGATTTTCTCCGTTTCTGACTGCTTCCAGTGCAGCTTCTACAGGAATTGTGTACTGTTTTCCATCTTTTACTCCATCAATTCTACGGATTGCATCGGAATGTCCCTGGCTTACACCCTTGCCCCAGAATGTATAATCCTTTCCATTTGTAAGGATTGCGTTTGCATACATTCTGTTCAGGGAGAACATTCCCGGATCCCAGCCAACAGAAATGATTCCTACATGATTGCTTTCAGATGCTGCTTTGTCAACATTTGCGAAATGTTCCGGTACTCTGGCATGTGTATCAAAACTGTCTACCACATTGAACCACTGTGCATATTTCGGTGTCTGAACCGGCAGATCTGTTGCACTTCCACCGCAGAGAATCATAACATCAATTTTATCTTTCATCTTTTCTGCTTCATCTACATGGTAAACAGATGCTGAATCTGTAAGAATTTTTACAGTTGCAGGATCACGACGTGTAAATACTGCAACCAGTTCCATGTCCGGATTATGTTTAATTGCGCATTCTACGCCTCTTCCAAGATTACCATATCCTAAAATACCAATACGAATACTCATTGTGATTTCCTCCTGTTATTTCACTTCGGTAGTTACTGTTCTGTTCACAGCAGCTTCCCATATGCTGTTCTTTGTCGCTACATCGCTTTAGCATGACAGCACACCCATTATCATAATATCCCAATCGACAATTGTCAATTTTTTTATAAAAAACCTTCTAAAATATTTTATTGATATTCCAGAAGGTCTGTTATTTCTTTTTATTATTGACGATTCTTCTCAGCAGCAGAACATTCCACCACCCGGGCAGCAAAGATTACATGCCAGATTGGCCAGGCAAAGCTTCATACAATAATCGCTTCCGTCACTTGGCATTCCTCCAAATGGATTCTGCTGTTCCTGATACCAGGTTCCTCCGCCTTCCAGTCTCTGCAGCAACATCTGGTACTGCATATTATCCGGTTCCATATTTACTGCACTTCGTGCATCATTTAATGCATTTACATTATTTCCCAGTCCCATGTTCGCCATCGCGGACAAATAATACCACTGGCCGTTTCTCTGCTGAAGTGATGAGAGTACATTCATTGCCTCTTTGTAATGTCGGCTGTTGATATAATTTGCCGCTGCCTGTCGGCGCACTGCCTCTTCATCCTGATACGTATTCTGGCCCTGTGTACCAAAGCCTCCAAAACCACCATATGAATTATAGTTTCCTGAAGAACCATATTCCCGTTCTTTCATGATCTGTTCATATGCCTGCTGGACTTCTTTAAATTTTTCTTCTGCCTGTGCTTTGTTCGGATTGTTGATATTGGCATCCGGATGATATTTACGACTCAGCTTACGATATGCCTTCTTTATTTCATCATCAGATGCATCTCTCGAAACACCCAGCACACTGTATGGATCAAACATCTTCTTTCTCCCGCTCTTCCCTGCGCTTTCGCGATATACTCTCAAATCTGCACCATACTCCGGAATATAAAATATTCCGCAGGATGTCTGCATATTTTATAATAGGAAGTTTTTCAAATTCCCGACAGGTTTCTGCCATCATTAGCAGCAACATATTTTTTATCCTGTCATCAAACCCTTTTATTATATAATCTTTTGCAAAAGGGTTGTAATTTCCTTTTTTTACATCATCTTCCACATCATCGTAGGCATCCATCAGGTAAATAAACTTACCCAAATAAAATCCCATGCGGTGAAGTGTTGGTTCCCAGACATCTTCTCTGTATGCAAAGATTTCTGCCATGATTCTTCCAAAACAGCCCGAAACACGATCGATATCTGTCTCTCCCTCCTGTTCCATCTCTGAAAGTTCATTCAAACAGGAAATGATCACATCGATTTTTTTCTTCCATTGCTGTTCGCTTTTTTTCTCTTTACTCTCCAGAAGCTTCCCATATGCAAGACTTAAGATTTTTTTCTCGTCATTCCAGTCATCCTTACACTTATAGTAAGTCAGAAAGATATTCATATCGGCTCCGTATTCTGTTATGGCATTTTTCCGTACCGTCTGTTTACGTACCGGATGTACAATGCATCTGGTCGTACCTTTTCTGGTCGGCGGCTCATACAACGCACTGAGCAGAAGAATCACAAATGTCATATCATAGCTCAGTGTGATCTGCCCGCTTATCCCGTAACGCTCTCTCAGCTCCCTGCACAGTCCGCAGTAAAAAGAACGGTACATATCAAAATCTTTAAATTTAATTTCCGGCTTATTCAGCACCACATATCCAAACATACAGATACCTCTCTGTCAGTTTATCAGCTTCTTTTGACAAATTTCGTATGACATTTCGGACATTCGATTTCAATCTTGCCTTTGCCTTTTGGAATACGGATCTTCTGACCGCATCCCGGACATGAATAAATATGATGTGTCTTTCTCTGATTCATCATATTTTTTTCCCGGTTAAATCTCTGTCTGAATTTTGCTGTTGCTGCAAGATATTTTTCATTTTCTGCATATCTCTTCTGAATATCTCTGGACAACATTCGATAGTATGTATATAAAAGCACCAAAAGCCCTATCGTGTCAAATAATGCACCAATTCTGTTTCCACCCGGGAAAAAGATAGAAATAATGATTGCTACAAGTGCAACTCCCATTGTGAAACGTGCAAATGCGTCCACTCCATAACGTCCCTGCATAAATTTATTAAATTTGTCTCTCATTTAAGTCCTTCTTTCTGTCTGCTCATCCGACTATTTCTCATCGCATACCTGGAAGATATAGAATTTCAGATAATAAGATTCATCAGATGCCCAGAGAATCGGGTGATCTGGTGCCTGTGTTCTGTATTCCACCTGGCGCAGCCTCTTATGTGCACTTCTGGCAGCCTGACCGATCGTTTTGGTAAACAGTTCATATTCCATAAAATGGGAACAGGAACAGGTCGCAAGGAATCCTCCGTCCTTTACCAGTTTCAGTCCACGAAGATTGATTTCCCGGTATCCCTTGACTGCATTTTTGACAGAACTGCGTGATTTGGTAAATGCCGGTGGATCCAGAATCACCACGTCATATTTTTCTCCCTCTTCTTCCAGTTTCGGGAGCAGTTCAAATACGTCTTCGCAAACAAATTTTACTTTGTCATCCAGCCCGTTTAATTTTGCATTCTCTGTTGCCTGATCCACAGCAAGCTGCGATGCATCCACACCTGTAACTTCTTTCGCTCCGGCGATTCCCGCATTCAGGGCAAAAGAACCTGTATGTGTGAAACAGTCCAGTACTCTTGCATCTTTGCAGAGTTTCTGAATTGCAAGACGGTTGTATTTCTGATCAAGAAAAAATCCTGTTTTCTGTCCGTCTTTGATATCTACCTGATATTTTACACCATTTTCCACAATTTCAACCAGTGTAGGAAATTCCGGTCCGATAAAGCCTTTATACAGTTCCATTCCCTCCTGTTTGCGGACCTTTGCATCACTTCTTTCATAAATACCGCGAATCTGGATTCCGTCTTCTGCCAGAACTTTTTTGAGCAGTTCCAGAATCGTATTCTTCAGACGGTCAATTCCCAGTGCCAGTGACTGTACGACCAGAACATCTTCAAATTTGTCTACAACAAGTCCCGGCAAAAAATCTGCCTCTCCGAAGATCAGGCGGCAGCTGGATGTATCTGTTACTTTTTTTCTGTACTCCCATGCATCGCGCACTCGTTTCTCAAGAAATTCTTCATCAATTTTCTGATTTTCATCTCTTGTCAGCAATCTGACTGTAATCTTAGAATTCGTATTGATAAATCCTCTTCCCAGCGGATATCCGTCAAAGTCATGAATCAATACAATATCTCCATTTACAAAACTGCCCATGATCGTTGCAATTTCATTATCAAATATCCACATTCCGCCTGATTTCAGAAGACGGCCCTCTCCCTTTTTCAGTGTAACCACTGCAAGACTCATAGTTTTTCTCCTTTCGGATCCTTCTCTTTTGGTTTTCAAAGTTATATCTGAGATAAAAAACTCTTTTTATTTTAGCACAGAAAGATATGGATTTCCAGCTTTTCACAATCTCTTCACAGCACAGTTTCCTCTAAAGGAACAAAAAGGATGCCTCCCCAAAGGAGACATCCTCATCTTGCATCGCTGTTTTTTATCTTTAGTAAGTTTCTTCTGTAGTTCCATCTTCAGAATTTGCTTCTGTATTTTCGTCAGTTCCGGCTTCTGCGGTATCTGTGGAAGTATCTTCAGATGTAGTTTCTCCATAAAGGTTTGCAAAGAACTTCATTGTATCATCATACAGTTTCTGTCTTACTTCAGCATCTACATTTACAAGCAGATCATCATCTGCAATTTCTGTATCAATACTGAAGACTGTCTTCAGCTCTTTATCCAGTACGTTCAGCTCAGCTGAGAAATATTTGTCTGTGTCTGCCGGTACATAAGAAGCCCCTGCATCATTTAATACTTTGATATAGGTTTCCAGAACTTTTTTGCTGAGTTTGGAAGCCACATCCTGATCAAGTGTTACCGGAAGTTCTGTCACATTCGGTACAATGCTCTGAAGTACAGCAAGATCTCCCTCATATTCTCCCTTACAGAACTGCTGTGCCTGCTCAAATTTTGCTTTGCCTTCTTCTGTCAGTGTTTCTGTATTCAGAGTATCTTCTGTAGAAGCATCTGTGTTTTCGTCTGTTCCTTCTGTGTAACCATCTGCATTTTCTGTTGTTCCATCTGCAGAAGTATCTGTATTTTCAGTGCTTCCATCCTCTGTTGCTGCTGGGATTTCTTCACTGCTGCTGTTATCTGTACTGCTGTCTGTGCTTTCCTGAGGTGTGTCTTCTGTAGTTCCATCTGAACTTCCATCTGTATTTACGGTTCCGTCTTCTGTCGCATCCGGAATTCCTGTGGAACTGTCAGAACTGTCACTGCTCTCACCTGCATTGTTTGTATCTGCACCTGTCTGCTCTGCAAGTCCCGGATCCTCTGTAGATGTCTCTTTGACATTTCCGCCAAGCGCGCCACTGTCTACATTCGTTGTAATATCTTCACCGGTACCTTCATCAGCAACGTTGCTCTCGATCGGAGTTGGTGTAGGCTGCCCTTCTGCTTCTGCTTTGCTCTGTTCCAGATTCTGCTGAATATTTGCAAGAGTCTGTTTCATTTCCTGAATATCATAATTCTGCTGTGCGATCTGCTGAAGCAGTGATACGATCGTGTCGATCTCATCCTGACTTAAGCTTACACCATTCTGCTCAGCGATATTATATACAATATTGTAGATTTCATCTGCATTCTGAATATTGTCACCAATGATCTGCATCTTTGCCTGGTTGATGATATTGGTTGCATTATCCTGTCCAACCTGCTGAGCCACATCACCTGTAACTACAACTTCTTTGGCTGCAAGGTCTTTCTTGGTAGAATCCAGTTCCTGTCCACTTGCAGACTCGTATGCTTTCATGACACCGGTAAGTGCACCAGTACCTGATACTTCATACGGGCATGCGGCAACAACTTCACAGTTCGTTACTCCTGCTGTAGAAAGTGCTGTTGCAATCATATTACATGTTACATAATTCAGATTGGCTGTACGCACCTTGATGCCGCCGGACTGTGTAGGTTTTACATAGGCACAGCTCAGTGTTCTCGTTCCAATCTGTTCACTTGGGATATATTTGCCAAGCAAATCATGCTCATCCTGGTTGGTAACACTGATAACCTGCACCTGGCTCGCATCTGCCTTGAAATAATTCATCATTGTATTTTTCTGTTCGTCAGTAAGATCCGCTCCAAGTGTAACTACCTTTGACGCATCTGCCATTGCAGGAATCGGTGTGCTGACTGCCAGACACATACTGCAGAGCATTGCAACGATAACGCTTCTTTTCTTCATATCTTCATCCTCCATTGTTCACGCCGACAGAAAATCCGAGTATCTTCCGACCGGCAATTACATCTTCTTTTTAATATCCAGTATTATAACATACATTCTGCCATAATTGTATTTTTTATTTTCTGATACCAGACAGAATCATGGGCATGTACAGCACAAAACAATTTTCAGATATCATATTACTTCCATAAATACCTGGATCGTACCGCCACATACGAGTCCTTCCTCTTCTGCCTGTGAAGCAGTCATATCTACTGTAAAGATCTGACCCTGTGCACTCTCTTCATGAAGCATTCGCAAACAGAGATGCTGTACTTCACTTTCCATGCATCCGCCTCCGATCGTTCCTATGATTCTTCCATCTTCAAGGACCAGCATCTTTGTTCCAATGCCTCTGGGTGCTGAACCTCTTCTTGCAACGATCGTCGCAAGTGCCTTCTTTGTGTCCGGCTCCTTCTCACCAGTCAGATAGTCCAGCAGTTCTGCGTCATAACCACTCGTCTTACGCACACTGTTTTTCTCTTTGATCAGTTCTGAAACAATGGAGACTGCAATTTCCTCCGGTGTTTCTGCATGGATATCAAGTCCTACCGGTGTATGTATCTCATCCAGAACCTTTCTGTCAAAACCATCTTCCTCCATCTGTTTTTTCAGAAGAGCCGATCTTCCTCTGCTTGCCATCATTCCGACATAAGCATAGGGTTTCTTCAAAATTGCCTCCAGACATACCCGATCATAACGATGCCCTCTGGTCACTACCAGAAAATACGTATCTTCACTTCCCGGAATCTGCTTCAGTGCATTTTCAAAACTGTCACAGATCACCTGATCCGCTCCTGCGCGTAGTGCTTCTCCTGCAAAACTCACACGGTCCTCCAGAACAGTCACCGTAAATCCAACTTTTCCTGCCAGAAGGATCACCTGCTGTGCCACATGTCCCGCTCCACAGATCACCAGATGTGCCGGCTGTTTCAGTGATTCCACAAATAATCTTCTCCCATCTGCTTCTGCAATACCACTCTCCCCCGGCTGCACCAGTTCCCGCAGCCGTTCTGTCTCTATGTCTCCGCTGCCGCATTGTGCTTTCACTTCTCCGTCCGCCAGGAAATATCTGCTTCCAGTCCCATTTCCCTGTATCACGGTCACCAGAAAATTATTTCTTCCCTTCTGTCCGTCTTTCAGTACATTATATAATTCAAAAAGCTTCATCTTATCCCTCCTGCGGATCTTCGGCTGTTTTATCTGCTCCAAAGTATAGCATGTCACAGGACAGTTGTATAGCAATTCTCTGTAAATAAAAGAAGACATACCGATGTTTCCACATATGGACTACATCTGTACGTCTTACTTTTACAAAACGTTTATCTTCGGCATATTTATCTTTTATAATGCCTTGTAATACAGCGCAACAATATCCTGTTTTCGCGAAGAACGTGGGTTTACAGCAATATTTCCACTCTTCATGGCATCATCTGCCATCGCATCGATTTTACTTTCAATCTCATCCTCTGATACTTCTTTTCCTTTGGCCGCCTGGCGGATAGCTATTGTCAGATCTGCCGGAATTCCGATATCTTCATTCAGTTCACGTATTGCGTCAACCAGCATCAATGGCTCGAACTCATCTTCAAATGCCGGAATCGGACTGATGTAATTATAGATTGTCAGATATCTTCCATGGTCTGCCAGGGCATTATATTCAGCAATCACCGGGAGCAGCACTGCATTTGCTACTCCATGTGCTACATCAAAAAATGCACTCACCGGATGACTCATCGCATGCACATTTCCAAGTCTTGCAAAAGAAAAGGCAATTCCTGCAAAAAGTGACCCTGTCAACATGGCCTCTGCTGCTTCCAGATCTGTACGTCTTGCAACAAATCTGCGAATATTTTTTCCAATCAGTTCCATGGCTTTTTCTGCCATGGCATCGGAGAATGGTGATGCAGCGGTAGAAACATATGCCTCTTCCGCATGGATAAATGCATCAATTCCACATGCCGCTGCCACAGAAGCCGGTGCAGATGTCAGAAGCTCCGGATCAAGGATTGCATATGATGGAAGAAGTTCATAACTGAATACTGTCAGCTTATAATCCCTGCTATGATCCGTAATAACAGAAAATGCAGTCACCTCTGATCCGGTACCTGCGGTAGTCGGAATCGCGATCAGCGGAATGATCTTGCCCGGTACTTTATGTGCCCCTTCATACTCTGTGATACTGCCGCCAAATTTTGCTGTCACACCAACTGCTTTGGCAACATCCATCGGAGATCCTCCACCAAGTGCCACGATAAAATCTGCTCCGGCTTCTTTAAATGCCTCTGTAGCCTTTTCAACAGTCGTCACGGACGGGTTGGCCTCTACATCCGTAAAGATATCCACTTTCATACCAGCTTCTTTCAGATAATCAGCCGCTTTGTCCACAATTCCCATTTTTCGCAGTGTAGGGCCGGAAATCAGCATGGCATGGGAACCACCCAGTTTTTTTGCACATTCCGGAAGTTTTGCCATCGTTCCTGCACCTACCATAATATTCTGTGGAATAAAAAATTCAAATGCTTCCATAACTAATCAGCCTCTTTTCTTCTATATAACTATATCATATCATTCAAAACTCCATATTTCCGATCTTATGCCGTCATTCTGGAAAGTACACGGTCAATTGCCGCATCAATAACCAGATCCAGTTCTTTATCATCAGCCTCCGGCATAAGAGATGCTGCATCTTCATCCGAAATGATCTCAATAAGGCTGCCGAATTTTTCTTTGTATTTCACTTTGCAGACTGCATAAAATACAACGCCAAGGAGACTCCATGCACCTACCATCATCCATTCCTGCATGATCAGTGTTCCGCCGGAACCCGGGATACAATACACCAGAACCATACAGCCGGAAAGGATCACTGCCATTGTACCTACAAATTTGTAAGCCGGTACACGATAAGGTCTTGGCATATCCGGTTCCTTTTTACGAAGGATCAGGAAAGAGAGTGAAACCATACAATATGCAAGACAGCAGCCAAAGTTACCTGCATCGCAGATCCATACCATCATGACACGTCCTGCGAAAGGAGCGATCATCGTAAGGATACCTATCAGGATCAGTGCATTGACCGGTGTTTTGTGCTTTGGATGGAGTTTTGCAAATACTTTCGGAACCATGTAAGATTCTGCCATAGAATACAATGCACGGGAACCACCGATCATAAAGGAGTTCCAGGATGTAACAATACCGCACATACCACCTACGATGATAACCTTTGCCATCACCGAGGTTCCAAAGGCTTTTGCCATCGCATCTGCAGTTACCAGTCCTGTTGTACTCTGCGAAAGTGCAATCTCTTCCGGATTCAGGACATAACCAACTGCAAGGATTACAAAAGAATAAAATACAACTGCAAGTACAACTGACAGAATCATCATTTTACCAATCTTTTTGAGTGGTACATTGATTTCCTCTGCTGCCTGCGGGATAACGTCAAAACCAATAAAGAAAAATGGTGTGATAACTGCGACTTTCAGTACATTTTTTGCCATGGTACCAGTTGTCTCACCCATAAACATCTGTCCCTGAAGATTATCCACATTACCATTTATAACAGAAGCTACGATCAGAAGAATTCCTGCACCACCGATTATACATGTAAGAACTGTCTGAAGAACAGCAGCTGTTTTTGCTCCCATAATGTTGATCATCATGATTAAGAAGGCAACAATAATTGCAACGATCAGCCAGGAAGCATAGATATCAAATCCGGCAACTGTATAAAGATAGCCTTTCAGAAATCCCGGCCACAGATAGGTGATGATCGTTGGAAACGCACAGGCTTCAAAACAGGTAACTCCTACATATCCAAGAATGATCGCCCAGGTACAGATAAAGGAACCGGTAGGTCCCATTGCCTTATAGCTGAATACGTGCTCACCACCACACTGTGGCATGGCTGCGGTAAGTTCTGCATAGGTAAGACCAACAAAGAAGATCATGACACCACCGATTGCAAAGGCAAGTGCTGCTCCGACAACACCACCGGCATCGATCCATGTTCCGGAAGATACAACCCAGCCCCAGCCGATCATTGCGCCAAAAGCGATTACAAGAATGTCCCATGCACTGAATACTTTATCAAATTCTGATTTTTTCTGTCCCATAGTCTTATTCCTCCTCGCTTCCAAATTTTCTTCTGATCAGTTCTTCCAGGTATTCTGCAGTTCCTTCTATTCCAAGATATGAGCTGTTCATAAGAATATCCCGGTTATGACGGTCGCCTCGGTTGCTGCCTGTCAGCGCCAGATGACGTTTATGGTATCTTTTATCTTTTTCCAATAATAAGATCTTTGCATCTTTTTCAGAAAGGTTGTGACTCTCCATAATATTATGGATACGTACCTCATCCGGAGCATAAATAAATGCTCTTAAAAGATCAATATCTTTTGTATCCTTCAGGATATAATCTGCGGAACGGCCAATGATCACGCAGGATTCTTTCTCTGCAAGTTTTCGTATAATCTGCTTCTGCACATGGATCGCACGGTCAGTCAGATCCGCATACTTGGAAAACGAGCCACGTACATCGCCTTCTGCACCTTTACCGGCAATCGTTCCGCCCTCCTCTACTTTTTCCATGATCTCTTTCGGAATTCCGACCTCTTCAATGATCTCATCGACAAGATCACGATTGTAAAATTTGATATTGAGGTCTTCCGCTATTTTTCTGCCAATGGCATTTCCTTTGGCTCCATATTCACAGCCAATCGTTATAACCAGATGTCTCATATCGATTTCCTCTCACACGAATTTTTATTACCGTTTTTTCTTAATCACACTTTTATTCTGTAACAAAAAAGGCGTGCGAACCATACCCTGATGATCCGCGACGCCCTTGTCAATTTTGTCTGTATTTATTTTTCCAGAGATTTGATCGTATCTTCAATGATAGCAACTGCTTTATCGCACTCTTCTTCTGTTACGATAAGCGGTGGGATCATACGGATAATGTGTGCTCCGATCGCAGTGATCAGAAGCTTTCGATCCAGACAGCCATGTTTCACATCTACCCCACCAATGGTATCATCAAATTCCACACCTACCAGAAGGCCCTGATGTCTTACTTCTTTTACATGCGGAAGTTTTTCCAGTTTGGATGCGAAGTAATCGCCGACTTTCTTTGCATTTCCTGCAAGATCTCTGTCAAGAAGTTCATTCACTTCTGCAAGTGCTGCTGCACAGCTTACCGGATGTCCACCAAAGGTTGTTCCGTGAGAACCTGCGGTAAATGCTTTGGCAACTTCTGCTGTTGCACAGATTGCACCGATCGGCATTCCGCCGCCAAGTGCTTTAGCCATGGAAACAATATCCGGTTTGATGCCATAATTCATATAAGACATTACAGCACCTGTTCTGCACCATCCTGTCTGTACTTCATCGATCAGAAGGAGCATATCGTTTTCATCACAGAATTTACGAAGTCCCTGCATAAATTCCATTGTTGCAGGATGTACACCACCTTCGCCCTGTACCGGTTCGACCATGATCGCGATCGTATTTTCGGTACATGCATCTTTGAATGCCTGCAGATCGTTGTACGGTGCATAGGAGAATCCATAAGTCATTGGTCCGAATCCAACCTGACATCCGTTAGCCGGCTGACCTGTTGCTGACATGGCACCGAAAGTTCTTCCATGGAATCCCATCTTTGCAGTTACGATATGATAACGGTTCGGTCCGTATTTTTCAATACCATATTTACGTGCCATTTTGATCATTGCTTCGTTTGCTTCTGTACCGGAGTTCTGATAGAAGATCTTGTCCATTCCGATCGTTTCACAGACTTTTTCAGCAAGCAGTGCCTGTGGAATGGTATATGGATAGTTAAAGGTATGCATGATGTCTTCTACCTGATCTTTGACAGCAGCTACAACTTTCGGGTTACAGTTTCCTGCACTGTTTACTGCAATACCTGCGTAAAAATCAAGATATGGTGTTCCGTTTTCATCGTACATATACATGCCGTCTGCTGTCTCAGCAAGAAAATCAAAACGCTCATAAGTCTCGATCATGTACTTGCTTACTTTGTCTTTGATGTCCTGAAAAGTTAATCCTGTGTCTTTTAATTTCATTGCTGTGTCCTCCCATATCTTTAAGATAATAAAAAAAGCAAAGGCAGATTTCCGTTACCGGTAAGCGCCTTTGCTTTGATTTACTGTGTATTATTTTGTACAACATTACAATATCACTGACACTATTATTTGTCAATAGATTTTTTACCAAAAAGATTTTTGTTGATTTTAAAAGACTTTTTGTATTTTAGAGATATATTATATAATTTTCTTTTGTGCATTATATTGTACATTTTATTTCTGTATGTTATTACATTTTGTTTGTTCTTCCATTCCGCTTCCTTATCACTGTTTTCCGTGATAATCCAGGAAGAAGCAGGTACAGCAGGCTTTTTCCTGCCCTTCATTCCGATATACATGATCCTGGTCTGTCTCAAATTTGAACACCTGATCTTTTCGAATCTGACAGCTCTGTCCATGACATTCTACAGTCAGCACACCTTCCGTCACAACCAGATACTCGCGCGTCTTCTCACCATGACTTCCACTCACATAAATACCGCCAGGCTCAACTTCGATCCGATACACTTCTACAAGATGTGTATCTTCATACGGCAGGCAGGTCCAGACACGGTACTGTCCTTCCAGTTCCTTGGTCGGAAGCAGTTCTTCCGGTGTCACGAGACAGCAGTCTACTCTCGGCGGCTGGATCAGTTCCTGGAATTCGACTCGAAGACCGCTGGTGATCTTTCCAAGCACTCCAAGCGATGGATTAGCCGTTCCTCTTTCAATCTGTGCCAGCATACTTTTGCTGACGCCAGTCTGTTCTGCTGCCTGATCCAGGCTCATACATTTTGATTTTCGAATTCTTTTCAGATTTGCCGCAACATTTTTTGATAAATAATCCATAATTTATATCTTTTCTTTCTCTGTGAGCATTGATGCTTTCCACTCAGTTACGCTTAAGTGCCATTTTATTTCAGGAATTCATCGACATCTATTCCTCTGAATGACCGGATTGTCGGGAAATATCTGTGTTCTGACGGTTCTTTTTCCTGGGTATACCAGATTCCTTTCATGCCGCTCTCCCATGCACCTTCAATATCTTTTCGGACATTATCACCGATGAATGCACATTCTTCCGGACGAACTCCCGCTTTTTCCACACAGATGTCAAAAAAATGATAATGTGGTTTCTCTGCCCCCACTTCTTCACTGGTAACAATAAAATCAATATACGGTGTTACACCAATTGCTTCCAGTTTTCTGTACTGAACGTATGCAGTCATATCTGTACCGATTCCGATACGAATCTTTCTTTTTTTCAGTTCTTTCATAAATTCCAGGATTCCCGGATTTGACTGTATATGCTGAATAAATGTGTCCCAGTAGGCATGATACATATTTCTCGCATGCGGAAAAAGTGGCTGTTCAAGAAGCTCCAGCATACACTGCATCCGCAACATACGGCTGTGGATTGCAGCAGTATCTGTTCCGATCCGGTCTGTCATGATCCGTCCGGCCTTTCTGTAGCAGGCCTGCATCTCTTCTGTTGTAATTCCAAACGAATTTCTGCAGTATACAGCCAAAGCTTCCATTCCATAAATATGATTTTCATCATAACTGTATAAGGTATTGTCTATGTCAAAAATGACCGCTTTTATCATCATGCTTCTCCTTGTCTGTTTTCCTGATTTCTATCTTACCCTATTCTTTTCCTTTTGACCATATAAAAATGCCGGTGCACATCTGTTTCTTTCAGATATACACCGACTTCTTCTTACTCTAAAATATGCTCTCTTCCCATGGAAATGATCGTTCTTACGTGATCATCTGCCAGAGAATAAAAAATAGATTTTCCGTCTCTGCGGGCCTTCACCAGTTTATTCTGCTTGAGGATACGAAGCTGATGGGACACTGCGGACTGGGTCATGTTCAGGACCTTTGCCAGATCACAAACACACACTTCAGATTCAAACAGCACAAACAGGATTCTGATTCGGGTGGAATCTGCAAATACCTTAAACAGATCCGCCAGATCATACAGTTCTTCTTCATCCGGCATAGTCTCATTCACGATCTTCAGAAGATCCTCATGAATCTCCTGGCAATCACAGGTAATTTCGTCTTTTTCTTCTGCCATATTTTTCTCGCTTTCTCTCTAAACTATTCAGTTCAAGTAACTACAATTTTTTAACAAACAAAGTTCTGATCGCATTCAGCACTGCAATGATCATAACTCCGACATCTGCAAAAATCGCAACCCACATATTGGCGATACCCACTGCACCAAGAAGCAGACAGATTACCTTGATTCCGATTGCAAAATAAATATTTTCATATACAATACGCATACATTTCTTTGCGATGCGGATAGCTTTCACGATCTTCATCGGATCATCATCCATAAGAACAACATCTGCTGCCTCAATAGCCGCATCCGATCCAAGTGCTCCCATGGCAATACCAATATCTGCTCTGGAAAGTACCGGAGCGTCATTGATACCATCCCCAACAAAGGCAAGTTTCTCTTTCTCTGTCTTTTTTGCGAGAAGTTCTTCTACCTTACTTACTTTATCAGCCGGAAGAAGTTCACTGTATACACGGTCTACACCAAGCTCACCTGCTACCTGCTGTGCAACCTTATCAATATCGCCCGTCAGCATGACCGTCTCTTTAATGCCATTTTTCTTAAGATTTACAATTGCCTCTTTTGAAGTCGGTTTCAGGACATCCGAAATCAGGATATGCCCTGCATAAGCTCCATCGATTGCAACATGGATGACCGTTCCGACCTGATGGCACTCTACTGCCTCCACGCCGATACGTTTCATCAGTTTTGTATTTCCGACTGCAACAGAGATTCCGTCCACCTTCGCCGTAACACCATTTCCGCTGATTTCCTCTACATCTGTGACACGTTTCTGGTCAATTTCCTTACCGTAAGCAGTTTTCAGGCTGCGGCTGATCGGATGTGACGAAAAACTTTCTGCCAGTGCTGCATATTCCAGAATCTTTTTTTCTTCCATCGTGTTATGGTGAACACCTACAACTTCAAACACACCCTTGGTCAGGGTACCGGTCTTGTCAAATACTACATATTTTGTATGGGCCAGAGTTTCCAGATAGTTGGATCCTTTGACCAGAACACCGGCATTGCTGGCTCCACCGATTCCCGCAAAGAACCCCAGCGGAATACTGATGACCAGAGCACACGGGCAGCTGATTACAAGGAATGTCAGGGCTCTGTAGATCCACTGGCCCCACATTGCAGGATTGTGAAGGAGCACGAGATTTACAAGCGGCGGCAGGATTGCCAGTGCAAGTGCTCCATAACATACTGCCGGTGTATAATAATGGGCAAATTTTGAAATAAAATTCTCAGATCTGGATTTACGGGAACTGGATTCTTCAATCAGTTCCAGAATCTTCGATACGGTCGATTCGTCAAATTCTTTTGTTGTCTTAATCTTCAGTACACCGGTCATATTGATGCATCCGCTGATGATCTCATCTCCCGCTTTTGCGCTGCGCGGAAGGCTCTCACCGGTCAGTGCACTGGTGTTGAGGCTACTGTTTCCTTCTACGATCACGCCATCGATCGGGACTTTTTCACCCGGCTGTACGACGATAACGGAACCAACCTCAACTTCATCCGGATCTACTTTTTCTAACTTACCATCGTTTTCAATGTTAGCATAATCCGGGCGGATATCCATCAGTTCGGTAATGTTACGGCGGCTCTTTCCAACTGCATAGCTCTGGAAAAGTTCACCGATCTGGTAGAACAGCATAACCGCGATCGATTCGTTATAATCGCCGCTTTTTTCATAAACTGCCAGCGCAAATGCACCGATTGTTGCAATGGCCATCAAAAAGTTTTCATCGAAAACCTGACCATTTTTGATTCCTTTAAATGCTTTCTTTACAATATCATATCCGATAACCAGATAAACTGCCAGATAGCAGATAAATCTCGGAATTCCCGTAATCGGAACGAAATGCAAAACGATCAGTAACACCGCTGCTATGATGATACGTGCCAGCATTTTTTTCTGCTTTTTATTCATAACCTCTTTCCTCCCGCCATTTATTTAAATGCCCTGCCGCATCCGCAGCAGAGCATTCTCATTTCATCTTATAAATAAATCTCGCAATCGTCTTCTACTTTCTTACAGTTCTTCAGAACTTCTTTCATTACGCTGTCCGGATCCTGTCCTTCTTCAAATTCTACTTTCATCTTGAGCATCATGAAATTCACGCTTGCATCTTTAACACCTGCTGTGTTCTTAGCTGCTTCTTCCATTTTATTTGCACAGTTTGCACAGTCAACTTCAATTTTGTAAGATTTCTTCATAGTAGTATTCTCCTTCTCATATATGTTTTATTCACGTTTTCATATGAACATTCATTCATATGTTTGATTGTATTATAACACTACCCTCATATATGTCAATATATTTTAAAGAACTTTTCAGACGATTTATGCACAAAAAAATCCTCTCAGTATTGTAAAAATATACTGAAAGGATTTTCTCTCTTTTATTCCTTCACCAGCAGTGCCACTGCTTCTGTCCACACGGTCTCGCAGAACTGGTCTACACAACAGGCTTTTTCAAGTCGATATCCCGCCTGCAAAAATGCCTCCAGATCGCGTGCAAGACTGGTTGCTTTACAGGAGACATACACAATACGGTTTACCCCATAGGAAAGGATCTTCGGCAGCGCTTTCGGATGGATTCCATCGCGAGGTGGATCCAGGACGATCACATCCGGCTTCTCAGTCAGATCATCCAGAACCTTCAGGACATCACCGGCAATGAATTTACAGTTATCCAGTCCGTTCAGCTTCGCATTCTCTCTTGCTGCTGCAACTGCATCTTCCACGATTTCCACACCGATCACTTCTTTTGCTACCGGAGCAAGCAACTGCGCGATCGTTCCGGTTCCACTGTAAAGATCGAACACTTCCATTCCACTCGTATTCTGGATATAATCACGCACAATATTGTACAGTACTTCCGCAGCCAGTGAATTCGGCTGGAAGAAAGAAAATGTGCTGATGCGGAATTTCAGTCCGAGCAGTGTCTCATAGAAATAGTCCTGTCCATAAAGTATCCTTGTCTCATCGCTCTGAACTACATCTGAAAGTGAATCATTAAGAATATGCATGATTCCAACAATCCTGCCCTCCAGTGGAAGAGCCAGAAGCTGATCTTTCAGCGGTTCCAGATCATACTCTTCCTGAGTGGTCGTTACAAGATGCACCAGAATCTCACCGGAAGTAACACCTCTTCTCAACATCAGGTGCCGCAGATAACCGGTGTGCTGCAGTTTCCTGTAATAAGAAGCTCCTTTTTCTCTGAAAAATTCTCTTACACAAGTCAGGATATCCGTCATATCCTTATGCACCAGCTTACAGTCGTCAGTATTCAGGATATCATACGTACTTCCTTTCTTATGCAGGCCAAGGGACAATGGTCCGTCTTTGACCTCATCTCCAAAAGAAAACTCCATCTTATTGCGGTATCCGAATTCGATCGGGCTTCCGTGAATACCCTCCCATTCAAAAGCTGCATTTCCATTCTCATCTATCTGACCACCCTGGATCAATGCCTCTTCCAGAAGCTCTCGTATCTGTGTCTCTTTCATATGAAGCTGGTCTTCATATGACATTGTCTGATACATGCATCCACCACATGCCGGAAAATTGCTGCATACCGGTTCTCTTGTCTCCAATGGTGATTTTTCTATTACCTCCAGGATACGTCCCTGTGCCCTTCCGGAACGTTTCTTCTGAATCATAAAGCGTACCTTCTGTCCCGGAATTCCGTTCTTGATCAGAACCTTCTGATCCTCCACAAAAACATATCCCTTATTCGGGAAGTCCACCTTCTCTATTACACCTTCGTAAATTTCACCTTTTTTCATGCTTTCTATTCCTCATTTATATATTTGAAACACTTGCATCCAGCTGTCTCTTCGTAACCCTCACTCTTTTGTCTTTGACAGAGCAGTAAAACAGCCCCGGTTATCTGCCGGAGCTGTTTGAACTTCATGCTACGCTTACTCTGTTGCCATTCTCTCTGCAAGCAGTCATCTTACTCTTCTTCATCCTCGAAGTAATCATCAAAATCATCATCGAAATCTTCTTCAAAATCTTCCAGATAATCCGGAGCAAAGAAGCGATATACTGCAAATGCGATTCCTGCAACTGCTGCAACTGCGCCTATGATAGCCAGTACCCAGAGGACTGTATTTTTTTCTTTTTCGTCTTCTTTTTTCTTTAAAGCAGCAAGTAAATCCTCAATTTTCTCGTTCAGGTTTAAATTATTCAGATTCATGACGGGCACCTTCCTCTCACTCATTTATAGGTCATAGTATACCACTAATCCATCCATTTTACCATATTTTCTCGCAAATTTTCGATTATGTTTCTGCACCTTATCCATCCAGAACTTCTGATACACCAATCCGCTCCCCAAGTTTTACTCTTGTCTCAATTCCCTTTTCGGAATTCATAAAGATGTCTGGATCAGGCAGTACCCGTTCCTTCTGTGTCATCAGTATAACCGTCGAACCACCAAATGCGAAATTTCCTTTTTCTTTTCCCCGTTTTACACGGCCACGAAGTGGTACATTCTCAATCCTGCCGACCATCAACGCTCCGACTTCCATCATCAGAACAGTTCCAAAATTCACAGTCTTCAACAACGCATATTCTCTTGTATTTTCTTTGTAGATTGGATACACATCATTGGCGACCGGATTGACCGTATGCAGTTCACCCGGAATATGCACTCTCCGGGATTCAAATCCATCATCTATATAGATATATCTGTGATAATCGTCCACACATAAACGGAACACCCAGAGAAGTCCGCCTTCGTATCGTTTCGCCAGAACCGGATTCTTCAGAAGTTCAGCAACTGTATAGGATGTATGTTTGATTTTTACATGACAGTTCTCACTGATCGGATAAACACTCACCCTGCTGTCGCAGGGACTGACAAAAGCTTCCGGTACCATATCAATTTCTCTGGCACCCTCTCGAATATGTCTGGTAAAAAAATCATTGTACGACCAATACTTTTTCGGTTCATAATCTCTCATATCAATTCCTGCATGTCTTATAAATGCCGGAACCGCCAGTGCAGATACTCTGGAGTCCAGAATTCTGCCCCCAATCTCTGAAAGTACAGGATTTACAAGAGGTTTAAGTAAAGCCCTGCCAATCGCAGAGCCATACATTTTTTCCAGGAATCTGTCCTGAAACGAATCATTTTCAGTTACATGACCTTTTCGGTCTGCCGTATATGTTGTCATGCTGCTGCTCCTTTCAACTTCCTGACCGTATGATAATGAGCCCACCATCCTTCTTTGTAAAAAAGAATAAACAATACCGCCACTGCCACAACTGCAACCAATACCACCAGTTCCTGATTGGTCGGCTTACGGAAACGGAAATTAAAAATAAACAAGAATCCTACGATCAGCATCGCTACATGAAGCAATCCCACAAAATAACGAAATCCCGGGAAAAATACCGATGCCACAAACAGAAATGGCATGATCACAGCCATAGATGTAATTGGAAGTCCCTGATAGTACTTGCGGTTCTCAGATGTCTCGCTCTGGCGTTTTGCCTCCATCACATTAAAGTATGCAAGACGGATCACTCCTGCCATCCCGTAAAATGCAAGGATTGCAATGCTGTATGCTTTACACATTCCAAGTTTGTAGCCCAGAATGATTGGAAAAATCCCAAAACAGACAATGTCACAGAGAGAATCGATCTGAATGCCAAAGGATTTCTCATCATCGGTCCGGTTCTTCTTTGTCCGGGCTATCTTTCCATCAAACATATCACACAGTCCGGAAAAAGCCAGACAGGATACTGCCAGAGTAAGCCTCCCGTCGATCGCACAAAACATACCCAGGATGGATGAAACAAGACTGATATATGTAACAACTACTGTATAATCATAAAATCCTATCATTCGTAACTCTCCTTATTTTCTTTGCCATGCCCCTGCCCGATCGTAAGCTGTGCCACAATCGTAAAAAGTGCACTGATCAAAAGCTCCCCATAATAACCAAGTCCTCTGCTGAGAACCATCCCCGGCAGAAGTAATGTGCCAAATACCGGGGTAAATATTGTCAGGAACAACGTCTCACTGATTCCCATACCTCCCGGAAGCGGAAGCATATCTACGGAAACCGAGATCACTGCCTGAAGAAACAGCACCGTCCAGAATCCTGTTCCTGACAGTGAAAATGCTTTATATACAAACCATGTTACTGCAAACATTGCCATTCTCTGTACAAATGTGATCGCAATGATATTCACGATCACTCTCGGATGTGTCTTCAGATAAGCAGCTGTATCTCTGTAAGTATCCATGGAATCTTCCAGTTTTTTCAGCCTTCCTTCTTTGTGACGAAGAATACGGAATTTCTCAAGAATCGAAAGTCCCCATACAAGAAATGATCTGGCAAGCAGTGGATGAAATACCAGAATCGTCATAAAAGTCACACAGAAAATATTCAGTCCCAATCCCAGATAGAAAACAGGAAGAATTCCTTCCAGATACTGATGCAGGAATCCTCTTCCAAACACAGCCACTCCGATACCGACCACCACCAGCACCAGCTTATAGGTGATCGTAATGATCATCAGAATAACCGCAGAAACTGGAATAGATATGTTTTTCTTTTTCATATAATATGCCTGCATTGGCTGTCCACCACTCGCAGATGGTGTAATACAGCTGAAAAAGAATCCTACCGATGAAAAGAGAAAACAGGTTCTTTTTTTTAGTTTTATTCCATAGGACCGCATCATATACCATATGATGATCGACTCACCCCAGATAAAGAATGCCACCAGTGCAAGCCCGGGTACGAGCCATCGTTTATCCGCACTCCGAATGGCATCCATCATAGCCCCGAGATCTTCTCCATGAAACACTCCATAAATTGTGAGCACAAAGACAATGATCAGGAAAGCTCCATTAAAGATCACTCTTTTATTTTTTTCCATAAGCAGCTCACCCTTCTGTAGATTTCAGAATCTTTTTCTCGATCCTGCTGCCAAATCTTTCGTAAATTTTGTACAAATTTGTGTTTCTTCCGATACAGAAACACAGTTCTGCAAGAAGGATTCCTCCTGCCACGTCCACCAGAACATGCTGTTTCGTCAGCAATGTAGAGACAAACACAAGAATTGCCAGCACTGCCGACACTCTCTGGTACCATACCGGAATTTCTTTTCTTCCGCGGATACCCAGATAGCAGAACCAGCTGACCAGACAATGAATAGACGGAAACAGATTATCTGCTGCATCAATAGAGTACAGCCACAAAGCAAGCTGATTCCATAATCCTCCATCTGTTATCACTGGTCTAGTATTCGTTGTGGGATACAAAAGAAAGAAACCAAGGCAGATACATCTTGATATAAAATCTCCTGTAAAAAACTGGTACACACTGTGTCGATCCTGCCTGGCAATCAGAATGTAATTGACGATCCAGAAAAGATAGCATCCAAAATAGATGATCAGAAACTGTGGGACAAAAGGAAGGCTCCTGTCCACAGCAGTTTCTATATTGTGGTGGTACCATCCACCTGCGATCATTCTGGAACCTGAATAAACAAGACAATTAAATACAAACGAAAAAATAACCGGGAAAATTCCATATGCAGGGAGTATCCTCGTGAGGCCTTTTAAAATTTTTTTCATTCTGTACTCCCTTCGAATTTTCATGTATCCAGTATATCATTCATTAAAAGGTAAAACAACTAAAGTACAGAAACTTTAAGATTTCTTAAGAAAATTATAAAAAGTTATATTTTTTTAAGTTTTGCAAAGGCAGCGAACATTTTTTTGACTCCGACTTTGTCAAAATCTACAGTAACCTCATAATCTCTGCCGCCTTCTACGATATCCTTAACGATGCCAACACCAAATTTAATGTGACGGACCGTATCCCCAACACCGTAATCCAGGGAATCCGCTTTCGTTACCTTAAAATTCTGCGGCTGAAATGCCTTCGTATGGAAGCTTTTCTTCATCTGCAGATAGCTGTTGAGCGGAGATTTTGTCTCCGGGATCTTTGGTTTGTGTTCCTGAACAGTATGTCCAAGATCCACCAGTTCCCGTGGAATCTCTCTCACAAATCTGGAAACGCGATTATACTGCGTTTCCCCACGCACCATACGCTGCTGCGCACTGGTCATAGTCAGTTCTTTCATGGCTCTGGTGATTCCCACATAACAAAGTCTGCGCTCCTCTTCCAGCTCCGACTGGTCACCGGAAAAGATGCACATACTGCTCGGGAACATGCCATCTTCCATTCCGGCAAGGTATACATATGGAAATTCCAGTCCCTTTGCACTGTGCAAAGTCATCAATACTACATAATCCTGATTCTCATCTACAGAATCAATATCCGCGATCAGCGCAATTTCTTCCAGGAATCCGGATAATGTTGCTTCTCTGTTCTCAGCCTTCATTGTCTCTTCATAAGAAACCGTTTTGGATATCAGCTCATCGATATTCTCCACTCTGGCTCTGGATTCTTCTGTATCTTCTGCTTTCAATTCATCCACATAACCGGTCAGATCTATGATTTCCTCCAGAAGCTCCGATACAGAATATGCCTGTGCTTTGCTCTTAAGTGACTGGATAAATGTAACAAATCCATCCACTTTTGAAAGACTGCGTCCGATCGACGGCACTTCCTCTGCCACACGGAGTGCATCATAAAAACTGATATTCATCATGTCGGCATAATCCTGGATTCTGCCGACCGTTGTTGCTCCGATTCCACGCTTTGGTACATTCAGGATTCTACGTACCGCAAGATCATCCGCTGCATTGTCTACCGTTTTCAGATAGCAGAGCAGATCTTTGATTTCTTTACGTGCATAGAAGTTCACTCCCCCTACGATCTTGTAAGGAATGTTTGCAAGCAGACACTTCTCTTCAAAAAGACGGGACTGCGCATTTGTTCGATAAAGTACTGCACAATTATGATACTCTGCCGTTCCTTCTCTGTGTCGTCGGGCAATGTCTCCTACAACAAATTCGGCTTCCTCATATCCATTCATAAACTGTCGGAAATGGATTTTCTCACCCTCCGGGTTCTCTGTCCAGAGTGTTTTTTCTTTACGCTCTGTATTATTTGCGATCACACCATTCGCTGCATTTAAGATATTCTGCGTAGAACGATAATTCTGCTCCAAACGAATAACTTTAGCATCCGGGAATACCCTCTCAAATCCCAGGATATTTCCAATATTGGCTCCACGGAATCTGTAAATGGACTGGTCATCATCACCGACTACACACAGATTCTCATACCTGGATGCCAGAAGACTTACAAACTTAAACTGTGCCGTATTGGTATCCTGATATTCATCTACCATAATATAGCGGAAACGTTCCTGATAACTCTGCAGAACATCGCCACAATTCTGGAACAATTCCACTGTCTTGCATATGAGGTCATCAAAATCCAGTGCATTATTCCGACGCAGTGCTGCCTGATATTCACGATAAACCTGCGCCGCTCTTTTCTGGTTAAAATCGGCGCCTGCATTCATTTCCATTTCATCCGGAGTCAGCAGCTCATCTTTTGCATGTGAGATCTGAGCCAGTAGTGCACGTTCCTTCACTTTCTTGGTGTCAATATTCATTTTGCGGCAGATTTCTTTGATCAGTGTCTTCTGGTCGTCCGCATCGTAAATCGTAAAATTATTATCATAACCGAGACGGTCTATATGGCGTCGTAAGATCCGCACACATGTCGAGTGAAAAGTTGATACCCATACACTTCCCCCTTCGCTTCCTGCGATCTTGTCCACACGTTCTCTCATCTCGTGGGCCGCTTTGTTGGTAAATGTGATTGCCAGAATATTCCACGGATTCACACCCTTTTCTGCGATCAGATAAGCAATCCTGTGTGTCAGTACTCTGGTCTTTCCTGAGCCGGCTCCTGCAAGAATCAGAAGTGGTCCATCTGTATGCAGAACAGCTTCTTTCTGTCGGTCATTCAATGTATCATAAATTGTATTCATCAATTATCTCCTGTTTCTTTGTGGTTACTTATTTCGAACTGATGTTTTCTTGCTATCTTTTTAATTATACATGAAACCTGGTATGGGGTAAAGGAATTTTAAAATCATTTGCAAAAACCATTTACAAGTAGTATTTAAAACTATATAATAGAGCGTGCAGGTATTAGAAATACCATTCTGCCTTTATTTCAGGCAAAGGAGATGAATTTATGTCAGTTAATACAGACTCCATGATCCGTAATATTCTGGATCGTGTTTCCAGAATCGGTTATGTAAAACCAGAGGATATTCCCAATATAGATCTTTATATGGATCAGGTCACTACTTTTATGGAAGCACAGCTTGCTCATTCCAAACGCTATGAAGATGACAAGATTCTTACAAAGACCATGATCAATAATTATGCCAAGAATAATCTGCTTCCTTCTCCTGAGAAGAAGCGCTATTCAAAAGAACACCTGCTGGTTCTGATCTTTATCTACTATTTCAAAAATATTTTATCGATCAGCGATATCCAGACTCTGCTCGGACCACTGACCGACAAATATTTCAAATCTATGGATGATATGGATCTCACTGCTATCTACAACGAAGTATTCAGTATGGAAAAAGGACAGATCGAATCTCTTCAGAAGGAGCTTCTGGAACGCTATGAAATTGCTCAGGGAACTTTTGAGAATGCACCGGAAGAAGACAGGGATTTCCTGAAATTATTTTCTTTCATCTGTCTTCTCAGCTTTGATGTTTACGTAAAAAAAATGCTGATCGAGCAGATGATCGACGAACTCCGTGCTTCCACGGATACTGATCCGAAACATAAGAAAAAATAATACAGCATCAGAAGTACTGATCCTGTATTACGTAAAAATTACCTGCATCACTGCAGGTAATTTTTATTTACATAGCCGCTCTTTCCAAGTCTGGAAGAATATACATACCAGTAAGTACTTCCACTGGAATCCTGGACCTGAACGGTATCGCCGTTATTCAACTGTCCGATCTCATTTGCATCATCATACGCTTTTGCATTACGAAGTGCCAGATAGCCACTCTTGACTTTCACTGTCTTTGTAACAACCGCAGATGCTGTATTGTCTTTATTTTTTACCAGATAATCTTTGTTTACATATCCGCCCTTTCCAAGTCCCGGTACATATACCAGCCAGTAGGTACTGTCACTGGCATCCGCAATCTGTACCTTATCTCCTGTATAAAGTTCTGCAACTTCATTGGACGATTTAAACGCCTTGGCATTACGAAGCGCCAGATATCCACTCTTGACACTTACATAACGTTCACTTGAAGAATTCGCCAGATATCTGCGATTTACATATCCGGATTTCTTGAGTCGTGATGCATATACATACCAGTAGGTGCTTCCACTGGAATCTGTCACATCAACGGTATCACCTGTATAAAGCTTACCGATCTCATTCTTGTCATCATAAGCCTTTGCATTACGAAGTGCCAGATAGCCATCCGCTACTGTAACTGTGTAGGAAGTGGTGGCCGCCCATCCTGTCTGCACCGTCATCGGCATAACAAGTGCAAGTGCGATCACACATGTGAAAATACGTTTCAGGACTCCTGACCTCTGCATTGTGGAAAATCTCTTCTTCATAATGTTGCCCTCCTTTGTATTTAGTTTTTGCTCCCCGTGACAAGTCTTCGAGCAGATACGACACCGAACTGTTCTTGTCAAATTTTTTATTATAGTTTATCATATAGGAAACAACTTTCTGTAAAATAAAATTTCTCGGGAGGATATATATTCATGCGCAAACTATTATCTGTTTTTCTTGCCGGATGTCTGCTTTTACTGCTTCCTGCCACGATCTGGGCTTCTGCGGAAACCACCTATGAAAGCGAACAGGGACAGGCCATGATCAAGGCTCCATCTTCGGCTTCTCCAAATGCTTCTGCCAATACTGAAGCCGATGTCGATTCTTCAGATGACTCCGAAGGTACTTTGAGTCCTTCCGGTTCTTCCTCAGGCATGGACTGGTCTGCCGCAAACACGGCTTCAACTCCGTCTTCCGGTTCCAGACAGTTTACCGTCTGTATTGATCCGGGACATCAGGGAAGCTGGGTAGACATGAGTGCACAGGAACCTATGGCTCCAGGTTCATCTCAGACCAAAAATAAAGCTACGACCGGTACTGCCGGTAACTACTCCAAGGTTCCGGAATATGAAGTCAACCTTGAAGTTTCTCTTGTCCTTGAAAAAGAACTGGCATCTCGCGGGTACAAGGTTGTCATGACCCGCGAGGATAACGACAAAGCCATCAGCAACAAAGAACGTGCAGAATTTGCCACAGAATCCGGAGCCGATATCACGGTCCGCATTCATGCAAACAGTGACAACAGTGCTTCTGCTGCCGGTGCTCTTACCATGGCCCCAACCAGTTCCAATCAGTATCTGGACAAGGAACTCATCGAAAAAAGTAATACGCTTGCATCCTGTATCATCGACAATTACTGCAATGCCACCGGCCTTGCAAACAAAGGCGTCATCTCTGCCGACAATATGACTGGTACCAACTGGAGTACAGTTCCGGTTGCCATCCTCGAAATGGGATTTATGAGTAACCAGAATGATGATCTTTACATTACCAATTCCGCAAATCACGAAACTATGGCAAGGGGAATTGCCGATGGAATCGATGCATATTTCAATACTGTCGAACCGGCTATTACTACTGTCGGAGAACACCTCGCCGATCTCACCTCACAGCTGGAAAAGAACTATACGAATCCGCTTGAACAACAGGGAGAACTCTGGGCAATCGCAGCTATGGATCTGAAGACGCAGGCCTACAGCACAGTCAATGCCGAACAGTCCATGCAGTCTGCCAGTGTTATCAAAGCATTTATCATGGCTGCTGTTTATGACAAACTGATATATCCAGATGAAGGAACTACGGTTTCATCCGATTATGAAAGTACTCTGAAACCTCTCCTCACCAGTATGATCACAGTCAGTGACAATGACTCTGCCAACGAACTGGTCCGCAAGCTCGGTGGAGGCGATTTTCAGACAGGAGCTGCTATTGTCAATGAGTTCTGTCAGGAGCGGAACTACACCTCCACGCATCTTGGCCGCGAGTTCCTGGCTTCTGATCCAACTGATGACAATTACACAAGTGCTTCCGACTGCTGCCGACTGCTCTCTGATATTTACAACAGTTCTCTGGTAAACGCAGAAGCATCTGCCGAAATGCTTGCGCTCCTTACGAGCCAGACAAAGACAGCCAAGATTCCGGCAGGTGTTCCTTCCGGCACCGCAACTGCCAACAAAACCGGAGAACTTGCAGACTCCGGAAAACTCGGTGTTGTCGAAAACGATATTGCCATTGTCTTTGACAAAGAGCATCCATATGTGCTCTGTGTACTCTCCAATAATATCAAGAATAATTCCAGTGCACAGAATACGATCAAAAAAATCTCTGCGGATGTCTATACATATATGACCAGTCAATAAGATTTCTACACAGATACACAAAGTTCTCCATATCGTCAGACTAATTCTCTGACAATATGGAGAGCTTTTCTTTAACTTTTTATGGAGGTTTCATGTAATTCCTGTTTTTGGATTCTTAACTACTTTCTCAATATACGATCAGTGTCTTGATCTCAAACGGTCTGATCTCAAGAGAAGCTTTATTCTCTTTCATCGTAATTTCTTCCTTCTTTTCTTCCAGAAGATTAGTCTCATAAACATGTTCTACCGGTTCGGACAGCTGTAATTCAAAGCGGCTTCTTCTGTTCCAGCACTCATACATACGAATGATCATTCCATCTCCGTCCTCTGCTTTCTTGACTACTTCAATGACTACGTTCGGTACATTTACAGAAACTGCCGAATATGTTTTTGTAAGGCTGCCGCCGTCCTTCTGTTTAATAACTGCCCTGTACGGATTATTCAGAAGATAAGCTTTGGCTACTATCTGATTCTCCTGCCATCTTCCGCTGTGCGGGCACAAGGACCAGGTAAAGCTGTGGTGTTCTTTATCGGCATCCGGATTCGGATAGGTCGCAGATTTCAGCATGGTCAGACCGATTCTTCCATTATGGACATCACATCCATATTTACAGTCATTTAATACGCTGATTCCATAGCCATCCTCGCTGACATCCAGCCATTTGTGTGCACAAACCTCAAATCTTGCCTCATCCCAGGAAGTATTATAATGTGTCGGGCGCTTTACATTTCCATACTGAATCTCATAAGTTGCCTCGTTTGTATGAATATCGACCGGGAAATATGCACGGAGAAGGATTTTTTTCTCATTCCAGTCTATCTCATTGCGGATATCGATCTGACACAGATCACGGTAGAAATATACATATTGCACAACAGTAGATTCCAGATATTTCCGTTCAAAACGTACACATGCACGAACCGGTCCCTGCTCTTCTACAGAAACAGAAGTCACGTCATCCACTTCCCATGCTTTCTCAGTATAGTAATGGTTGATATCCCACGCATCATAGTTGTGCGGACGGTCTTCATAGCTCATTATCACATTGCCCTTCTCTCCCGCAGGAAGAAGTTCACGGTCTGCCTTTTTGTCATAGATGCTGATAAACTGTCCCTTCTCATTCCATGCCACATGGAAAAACGGTGTCTCTGCATGACTCTGATCCACACAAAGGATTTCTTCATCCTCATCCGACTGTTCCACAACTTTAAAGGCTGCATATCCCTTGGAAGGAATGTGGTCTACAACTGCCAGCTTACTTCCATCGATTTCCTGTATCTGATAGCTTCTCTCTCCGTCTGTTAGTGCATTTCCACGGATTTCTGACGGCAGGATCACCGGTGCCGGTACACTCTGGCTGTTCGGGTTGAAGATCACCAGATCCCCAACTTCACCTGTGATTGCGGTCGTCAGGCCTTCCAGGAGATCTTCTGTTGCTGCACTATTCTCTTTGAACAGTTTCTGATACTCTTCTTTGGATTCTTCATAGACTTCTTTGATTGAAGAACCTGGAAGGATGTCATGAAACTGGTTACGAAGCAGTACTTTCCACATTTCATGAAGTTTACTGCCTGGATATTCTTTGCCCGCTTTCTCTCCGAGGATACCATATAATTCCAAATCCTGGCAGTCAAATTCCGCGCGGCGGTTGAAGCGCTTATTACGTGCCATCGAAGTATAAGTTCCACGATGGTATTCAAGATAAAGTTCCCCTACCCAGCGCATCAGTTCTTCTTTGCCTTTTACATTCTCTTCAAGCTTCTCAAAGAACTGTAATGCCGTACATGGTTCCGTCTTCGGGCATCCCGGAATTCCTTTCGCAAGTCGTCTCTGATTTTCCAGCATATCTCTGGTGACACCACCACCGCCATCTCCATAGCCGTAACTCATAAGTACTTCATGGTTCAGTTCTTTCTGGCTGTAACGCTGCCATGCACCCATGACCTGGGACGGATTCAGATAGCCATTATACGTTGTAAAATGCTCGGTCTCCGTTCCGTCTTCCTGTGCCTTGGCGCCATAATCTCTGGTCGGGATAAAATGTGTCAACACTTCTGTACCGTCGATTCCTTCCCACATAAAAGTATCATACGGCATCTTGTTGCGCTCGTTCCAGCTGATCTTGGTCGTCATGAAATAATCAATGCCACTCTTTTTCATGATCTGTGGAAGTGCCGCTGAATAACCGAACACATCTGGAAGCCATAAGATTCGATTCTTTACCCCGAATTCCTTTTCAAAAAATCTAGTTCCATACAGGAACTGTCGTACCAGTGCTTCACCGGAAGAGATATTGCAGTCTGCTTCCAGCCACATACCACCCTCTGCTTCCCAGCGTCCTTCTTTAATCCTTGCTCGAATCTCTTCGTATATTTCAGGTGCATTCTCTTTGACATATTCATAGAGTTGCGGCTGGCTTGACATAAAGACATATTCAGGATAATTTTTCATCAGTTCCAGCACGGTCGTGAAGCTTCGGACTGCCTTGTCCCTGGTTACGCCCAGTGTCCACAGCCACGCTACATCGATATGGGTATGTCCAACACAGTATACTGTCGGTACAACCTGTCTTCCACAGTATTTATTGTAAAACTCTTCCTGTATATAGCTTTCCGCTTCTATCAGGCTGTTGTAAAATTCTTTTGAATATGCTCTTCGAAGGTCAAGACGGCGCAGAGACTGATCCAGGCATCTTATGATCAGCGTCCTGTTTTCATCGGTCTCCGGCAGAAGTCTTGCCACCTGATATGGCACTGCCAGATCATAATAATACGTCTCAATCTCTGAATTGAGGATCTTGATTTCAGATTCCATATGCAGGAAAAAATTATGATCTCCTGAAAATGCCTGTAAAAGGATTTCAAATCTCTCACCGCCTTCTGCGCATTCCGTGAGCAGGATTTCTCTGTGATTCACATCCAGTCCCATCCGCGGCACACCATTTACATATGCATAAAACTGCGGATTGATCGCATCCCATTCACCTTCCCGTCCTGTACGAAGCTCATAGACTACTTTACATTTTTTCCATTCCTGCGGAACTACAACTTCTGTCTGAAAATAAAAATATTCACGGTGTCCCCCCCAGATTTCCTGATTCTTAAGCGTATCCCATGAAGAAATATCTTCTCTATCAAGCGCAATCTTCTGTACACCTGCTTTTTTGTAGAGATATGACTCCACAGGTTTTCTTTCACGGTATATCAGTTCTTCCACATCAGAGATCAGTTTCCCGACATGTTCTTTCATCAAAAACATACTTTCATCCTCCTGCTTTTTTCTTATTTATTAAAGAAGACCATAAGCAATCAATCTCACCTATGGTCTCCTTTCTGCCTTTACAGGCGAATTCTTATTGTTCTGTGTGCTGCTGCCGGAATTTCTGTCGTTACCTTTCCGTCCGCAACTTCTATTACTTCTGCTACCTCTTCAAGAATATCGGTAAACTCTGCGCTTCTGACAGAAGTTCTGCCCGCGCTCAGAGTGATTTCTGAAGGTTCTTTTTCAAGATTATACAGTCTAATAATGATGCCGTCTCCGTTTTCTGCCTTTTTGAGTACATCTACTTTGACATTTCCTGTTACATTCAGAAGATTCTCTGACAGTGGCAGTGTTCCTTCATGTACGCTGTTTGAAACAGCATATAAAGGATGAATGAAGCGGTCATATTTTTCTGTCAGATTTTCTTTATTGTCAACTGCTGCAATGCCGATCTTCATGAAATGTTCTCCCTGATCCGGGGTTGGATCTGGATCATACGGAGCTCTCTGTAATGTCAATGATATACTATTTTCATATCCTCTAAATCCGTACTTACAATCCGTCAGCACTACAAGAGATGATTCTTTTTCATTATTTAATGCTGCCATATATCCCAGACACGGAACATCCTGCGCCAGCTCTTTTCTGTCGATCATACCCCCCGGAACTGCACATCTGTATATATTTGTATAATATGAAACCGGAACAGTAAATGCTAACTGCGGTATTCCTTTCGTTTTATTTCCAAGTTCATGCCAGTCAAGCTTCACATCATATTCCAGGATACTGCTTCCTTTTCTAAGTGAAATCTCCACCTGAATACTAGATGCTTCGAATTTTAATTCATAAGTAATACTCTTATAAATATCGCCATCTTTTCTATCCAGAATTCTCACTGCATTTGTTTCATTTAACAGAATATTTTTTTCATATGGTCCTACTCGCCAGGCTGTCATATCATTTACCGGATTTTCCAGTATATATCTAAAACCACCGGCACCTTTTTCTGTCATTTCTTTACCACTTGATTTATCTTTAAATGATGTGATCAACATCGTTACCGGATCAAAAACAGCTTTCACTTTATCATTTTCCAAAATGACAGGCCCATCATTGTATTCATCCAGTCGCGGATCCATTCCACCTGTAGTAGAAAACATCTCCCAGTCAATATCCAAATGACTTTTTTCTTTCTCACTAATCACATATGTAGCATAACCGAATGCAGGTACATTCACATCCATCATAAGTGTAAAGTACTTATGCGCCCAGTAGTTCTGAGTTTTTTCAACTATCTGAACCGGTATCTCGTTTTTATCTGCATCAAAAGCACAGATTTCATCCATATCGCCGTCCCAATCCCAGAGAACAACTCTCATACATTCCTTTCTCTGGTATTGTGTTGGGTTAAATACCGTCATGATACGAATGTTACCATAACTGTTACTGACAAATCCGGCCAAATAGCCTGATTCGTCGCCTGTTCCAAAGCCAACACCGGCACCTAAAGAATAATCTTCTTTATCTTTTATACCAAGCGATGCCGTATTAATTCTCGCACAGATTTCATTCATTGCATGACTCAAATTAACCTGAGCAGAAGCCATTGCGCGCTGCATTTCACCCATTGCATACTGATAAGTTCCTATTACACCAGATCCGGGAAGGATATCGTGAAATTGGTTAAACAGTATTTTTTCCCACGCATCTTTAATATCTGAAGGTGCTTTAAAATCTGGTACAAGAGCCTTGGCTAATACATCAATGTTATCGACCTCACCTAATCTGTCCTCACCAAGTTTATTTGCGCGTTTAACCCGCGCCTGTGTCGTATAACATCCTGAAAAAATATAATTTAATTCCTGTTCAACAATATGGAACTGCTCTCTTTTTTCTTCAAGACTTTCGTAAAATTCTCTTAACGTTCCAAACTGAATTGTCGGCATCAGCGGCCATGTCTGCATTTCCAGCCAGTGCTCGATCTCTTTTCTTGTCGGTCCACCACCATGGTCACCGACACCATAGAATTTCATGGTTTTTGTGATGCCGTATTCCTTGCAGAAAGAAGGTACAAATCCCAGAGAATCATATCTTGCAAGCTCATCATTGTACCATACCGGTTCACGATAAACCAATACTTCTGCTCCAGATGGTGCTCTCCAACGATATATATGTTCTTTATTATAACCGCGGCAATGATAATAATATTTTACTCCTCCCTGCGAAAGAATCTCTGGAAGATTTTCTGAATGACCAAAAGTATCCGGTTCAAAATCAATATTCAGACTCTCTTTATCAATTCCCAGTAATTCTGACAGGTAATTTCTGGTATACAACAGATGTCTTGACATAGACTCTGCTGAAGACATGTTCTTATCATTTTCTACCCAGGTAGATGCAGTTACTTCCCAACGTCCTTCTTTAATTCTCTTTCGAATAACCGGCAACAAATACGGTGCATATTCTTCAATAATTCTGTAGACAGATGCCTGTGACTGTGAGAATTTGAATTGCGGATATTCATCCATCAGTTTGAGCATAGTTTCAAATGTACTCACTGTAAGTGAAACAGTCTCATTAAATCCCCACATCCAGTTCATGTCAATATGCGCATGTGCTATTAAAAGAACTGTCAGTGCCTTCGCTTCTTCTTCCATATCAGCAAGATTATTTTCCACTGTCTCGCAGATTTCTTTTGTTATGCTCCCGTTTTCCTTTACATAAAAATTTAGTCTTTCTATCTCTGTTTCAAGTATTTCATCATATTTACCATCTTTGGCTTTTGATAATTCAAGAAGATACTGAAGCTCTGAGAGCAACCGTTTCCCCCATATTCCTGACCAGGAACTTTTCCTGAGTCTGTTATAAACATCTATCATGGTCATAAAAATCTATCCTCCAAATTGTTTATCTGAACACCAGACGTTCTTTTTAACAATCAGCCTTTTGCTCCACCTTCCATTGCAAAGCCTTTAGACATATACTTCTGTGACAAAACATAAAGAATAATAGAAGGAATTGCATATATAATTGAAAAAGCTGCCAGAGAACCATAAGAAATCGTATGGCTTCCAAAGAATCGATACAGGGTTACTGATGCCGGCATCTTTTCACTGGTGATCAGCAGTAAGAACGGTGCCTGGAAATTTCCCCAACAATTTGAAAAAACAAAGATACCTACAGAAGAAACTCCTGCAAACATAAGAGGAATAACAACCTTTGTAAGTGCCTTTAATTTGCTCGCACCATCAATCCATGCTGCTTCTTCCAGCGCAATTGGCACAGAATCCATAAAATTTTTCATCATCCATATCGCATAAGGAAGGTTTGCTGCTGTCATAAACAATGTCACACCTGCAATATTGTCGTACAATTTTACCATAACAAACAATTTATATACTGGAACCATAACTGTGGTAATCGGCAAAGACGTCATAAATAACATACCCAACATGAAAATTCTTTTATATCTCATCTCATATCTGGAAAGAGGATATGCAATCAGTCCTGCAAGGACAACTGTAAGAACAGCAGTTCCAAGTGATAATATCAATCCATTTTTCAATGAATACCAGGTTGTACCGGATGTCAGAATTTCTTTATAATTATTAAGTGTCAGTTCTGGTATTTTGGCTGCAATATTTGCATTAGAATCTAATGATGCGAGGATAACCCAGCATAATGGCAGAACAAATAATATCGCAAATATAATCAATACAATGTATGAAATCTTTTTCTCTTTTTTTCTGTTCATATGTCAGGCCTCCTTTCCGTTCATCTTTGTATAGATCAGACCAAAAATTGCCGAAACAAGCAGCAGAATCATAGAAATTGCAGTTCCGTATCCAAGCTCGTAGTTCTTGAATGCCTTTTGATACATAAGGATCGGAAGTGTCTGCGTTGCATCGCCAGGTCCGCCTGCGGTAATGATCCAGATAAATCCGAATGCACCGAGTGTCATCAGTGTGGTAAGCATTGCATTTGTCATAATTGTATTCTTAATCAGCGGCACAACTACGTACAGAATCGTCTGTAATTTACCTGCGCCGTCGATCTGTGCCGCTTCTTTGACATCACCGGACACATTATCAAGTGCTGCCTGATATACCATCATGGAGTAAGCGGTTCCTCTCCAGATGTTTCCTACGATAATCGCAAACATCGGCATTTTGTAAAGCCAGGATATTTTTTTGATTCCGATCACTGCAAGGATCGCATTTAAAGTACCCTTATCTGTGAAGAAGGAATATACACAGACCGCACTTACAACCTCAGGCATAACCCAGGCTGCAAGAAATACCGGTCCTGTGATCTTTCTGAAAAGGGAGTTCTTTTTCTGCATCAGATATGCGATTGTAAAGCCAAGTATGTTCTGTCCGATTACAGAAGATACAGTAAAGATCAGCGTTCTTACAAGTGCTCCTTTTACTGCGGTATCTTTAAAAAGTCGTATGTAATTCTGTAATCCGGTAAATTCTAGATTAGCTGCTTTGCTTCCTGTCAGTGACAAGTTTGTAAATGAATAGAAAATCGTCATCGCTACAGGAAGGGCAAAGAAGAAAATCATTACCGCCAATGCCGGACACATGAATGCTATAATTAATTTTTTGTTTTTATTACCAGTCATCTTTTCCTCATCTTTTCTTCATTTTGTCTGCTTTGCTTTTCATTTCTGTTTTAATTCTTAATGGGGTCACCGCCCAGTCTTTTTTCAGCTTTGCGATGGCCCCATTATCATTAAACTACAACATTTTCGTCAGAGAATGTGTATCAGTGTTCAATTGTATTCTCTTCTCCAACCACGCTGATTACATTATCTTTATATGTATTCATTGCACCTTCTGCATCCATACTTGTTGCAGCATCTTCACTCATCTGCGCGATGTAGGTGGATACAGATGAATAAACTTCGCTCTTCGGACGGAATAAAGCGTTGTCAAGGAAGGATTCAGCCGTTTCCATAAATGGTTTGGAAAGTACGTCCGGATACTCACTCATATCGATTGTAGGAAGGTTAGACTCAGATGTAATATATGTGTAGTAATTTTCCGGTTTCATCATTTCAGTAAGGAATTCAAATGCAAGTTCCTGATTTTCAGACTTTGCAGGTACAGCCCATGCCCAGCCGCCTGACATTGTGATAGTTCCATCACCGGATTCTGTAGGCATTGGGATGAATTTCAGGACATCTGCATAATCTGCCCATTCATAACTTCCCCCTTCCTGGTAGTTTGCCGGGAACCAGCTTCCTACAAGGTAGATACCAAGTTTACCTTGACGAAGGTAATCACATGCATATCCATCGCTTCCTGTATCAAGCATTTCAGAATATTCACCGGTAAGTTCTTCATCAAACAAAGTTGCCACAAACTGGTTTGCATCTTTAATGCTGTCGGAGCTTACAACCCATTTTTCTTCTTTTGTGTCATACAGAGAATCGTTTCCGTCTTCTGTTCCGTAAAGAATCATTTCATATCCGTTCATGCTGGCTGCTTCGCCGTTTGCTTTACCAAGGATCATCCAGAATGGAATAACATCTTCACATTTTTCTTTAATCTGGCGGCATCCATCAAGTAATTCATCCCAGCTTGCCGGCTGCCAATCAGCACCAAGACCTGCTGCTTCCAGAACTTCTGTATTTACTACAAGTCCTCGGGAGTCTGTACAGGATGGAATTCCATAATAGCTTCCATCATAATAAGTAGCTGCTTTTGTTGCCTCTACATAGCTTTTTCCATCGTTCCATGCATCATAATCTGCAAGATAGTCATCCAGGTTTGCAAGATATCCTGCTGCTGCATCAGATGTCAGCTGGAAAGTATCTTCATATACAAGGTCGCCACACTGTGAGTCATCCTGCATCAGAAGCTGGATCTTTGTAAGATAATCGCTGTCTGTAGATTCGATCTTATTTAAAACAAGTTCTACATCATCTTTTTTGTCCCAGTTTTCATAAGTCTTGTTGATGTATTCCTCGTAGGTATCTCCCTGCTGAGTAGTTACCGGACGATAGGTAATTGTCAGTTTCTGTTTGCCGTCTGCTCTTACAGTCAAACCACCGCATAAGGAACTAATACAAGCTGCTGTTAATAATATAGCCATAACTTTTCTTTTCTTCATAAAATAATCCTCCTGTCTTTTCATCCATTAAGATTGTTTTTGCTTCTTAAGTTTTCCCTCATATTCAGTTTTCAGTCTCATCATGCTTACCTGTAATTTAAAATGCATCGGCCGATCTGATGTAATATTGCATAATAAATTACTTTTTTTGTGTGTTTCTTTGTTTTATTTGATGATGCTATTGTAAAACTTCTCCATTGGATGTACAATAAAATATATCTGAAATACGATTTTAAATATCTGTTATATTTTTATCATTATCAAGAAAGAGGTTTTCATGAACAATCAGGATAATATCCAGCAGGAATATATTGAATGGGAAGACCATTTTCAGACAACAAAAGAAAAAGTACATCTCACATACAATGAACTGAAGATCCCCGGTTTACGACTTTTCGGTATGCTTCATCCTCTGACCGCTTCTGCACCACTGAGGCTGCACATCCACTCCTCTGCCTTTGAAATCACCTTTGTAACGCAGGGTGAAATGGCTTTTTACACAAATGGTAAAGACTATACCGTACCGGGTGGCAGTGCTTTTATCTCTTATCCAAATGAACCCCACAGTACCAACCAGATTCCACTTACCCCAAAGCAGATCTACTGGTTCCAGCTCGATATCAGCGACCCGGAAAACTTTCTGTTTCTCAGCCCGCCGATTGCCCGCAAACTGATCGATGACCTTTACAGCATTCGGAAACATATGGTCAACACCGATAACAAAGAAATCACCCAGATCATGAAACATATCTATGACCAGTGTATGGGCGAGCGCAACAGCCTGGAGATTGCCAGCTATATCATTATCTTTCTCCAGCGCCTGATCTACTTCTCTCAGAATGAAGTTCAGCATCGTTCTTTTGATATTGACCTTGCTGTATCCTATATCAACAAACATATCACCGAAGAACTGAACCTCACGGAAATTGCCAGACAGAGTATGCTGTCTCTTCCACAGTTCAAGCAAAAATTCAAAAGCTACACCGGTACTTCACCGAGAAACTATATAAATATCAAGAAGATTGAATATTCCAAAGATCTGCTCCGAAACGGTACTTCAATCACAAACACCGCAATGCAGCTCTCCTTCAATACAAGTACTTACTTTGCAACTGTATTTAAGAAATATACGCTACTGACCCCATCGGAATATGTAGCCAAGTGCAGGAACAAGCGCAACGCTTCTCCGTCTTCCGGTGACAGTTCGCAATAAATTTCTGTTGCACATGGATGTAAAATATAGTAATGTTGGTATTAAGAAGTATCCCTCATACTTCATTCAGTCCATCCCTTGAAAGAACACATAAAAGGAGACAATATTTATGAGCAGTTTCTCTTCAATCGATGCGATGATTTCCAAAGTAAAAGAAAGATTTGGTGCTGAGCACAAAATCTCTGTAATGTTTGAAAACTGTATTTCCAATACTCTTAATACAACGATCCACCGTGACGAGCAGGGACGCATTTTCGTCATTACCGGAGATATCCCCGCCATGTGGCTGCGCGATTCTTCCTGCCAACTGCGGCCGTTTCTCTTATTTGCCAGAGAAGAACCTGCGATCCGTGATATCATTGTCGGTCTTCTCCAAAGACAGATGGAATGTATTCTAATTGATCCGTATGCCAACGCTTTTAATGAATCTGCAAACGGCAATGGTTTTCAGGACGATGATACACAAATGAAGCCGGAACTCTGGGAGCGCAAATATGAGATTGATTCTCTTTGTTTCCCATTCCTTTTGTCCTGGCAGCTCTGGAAAAACGCCGGCTGCACAACTCAATTTGATGAGAACTGGTACCTAGCCGCCCATACGGTTCTCGATCTGTTTCACACGGAGCAGTATCATGAAGAAAAATCCCCTTACAGATTCCAGCGTCATAACTGCGTCTATACGGATACCCTGTCCAGAGACGGCAAAGGTGCTCTCGTCAAAAGCGGTACCGGCCTGATCTGGTCCGGTTTCCGTCCAAGTGATGATGCCTGCACCTACGGATATCTGCTTCCTTCCAATATGCTTGCTTCTGTGGTTCTTACGGATATGACAGAGATTGCCGCTAAAATCTATCATGACGATGCTTTTGCCGGACAGCTTCGCGCCCTCGCATCCGAGGTAAAAGAAGCCATTGACAAATACGCCCTCGTTCCGGGACATAAGAAAGAATTTTATGCTTACGAAGTAGACGGATACGGTCAGTATCACATCATGGATGATGCCAATATTCCGGGACTTCTTTCCATGCCGTATTATGGCTACTGTACACCGGATGACACGCGTTATCTCAATACCCGTGATGTAATCTTAAGCGACTGGAATCCATATTATTACAGCGGCAAAGTTCTTCACGGAATCGGAAGTCCACATACTGCTCCCGGCTGTGTATGGATGATGGCACTGTGTATTCAGGGGCTGACCAGCCAGAGCGAAGAAGAAAAGCAGCAGATCCTCGATATGCTCTGTAATGGAGATGCCGGAACGAATCTGATGCACGAATCCGTCAATGCCAATGATCCCTATGATTATACGCGTCCATGGTTTTCATGGGCAAACTCTGTATTCTGCGAATTTATCATGCAAATAATCGGGTACTCCGTAATAATCTGAATATACAAAACCGGTGTCAGGAGAATCTCCCGACACCGGTTTGTTATTTCTTAAAACTTATTCTTTATTCTTCTGTTTTTTCGGCTGTTTCTTTTTCTTTCATTCTGGAAAAGACCATCTCATAACCGTCGTTACCATAGTTGAGAGAACGGTTTACACGGCTGATCGTAGCTGTAGACGCACCTGTTTTTTCGGAAATATCCAGATATGTGCGTTTGTCTGTCAGCATCTTCGCAACTTCAAAACGCTGTGACAGAGAAAGAAGTTCATTGATCGTACATACATCTTCAAAAAACGTATAGCACTCTTCCTTATTCTTCAGACAAAGGATTGCTTCAAATAGATGGTCAACCTCTTCTGTTCTGATTTTTTTACCCATAACCCTGCTCCTTTAGTTACATTCATTATATGTTCTGTTTCATATACATGGTATTTTAACACTTTAACATGTGAAAAGCAAGGACTATTTTGACGCATTAATTGTAGTTGTTTTTTTCTGATGAATCAAGTATACTTAAGAACAAATGTACGTGTTTTATAATTTTTGATTCAGAATGGAGCATCTGCTATGGATTTATTTGAATATGCAAAATCAAAAACACTTGACCGCGAATCTCCACTGGCTTCCCGGCTTCGTCCGACTACGCTGGATGAAGTCGTCGGGCAGGAGCACATCGTTGGCAAAGATAAATTACTGTACCGTGCGATCAAAGCTGACAAGCTGACTTCTGTTATTTTCTATGGACCTCCCGGAACCGGAAAGACTACCCTTGCCAAGGTAATCGCAAATACTACCAGTGCAAGTTTTACCCAGATCAATGCGACAGTCGCCGGTAAGAAAGACATGGAAGAAGTCGTAAAAGAGGCACAGGACCGTCTTGGCATGTATGGCAAAAAAACGATTCTTTTCATTGATGAGATTCACCGTTTCAACAAAGGCCAGCAGGATTACCTGCTTCCATTTGTGGAGGACGGTACGATCATTCTGATCGGTGCAACTACTGAAAATCCTTATTTCGAAGTAAATGGAGCTCTCCTTTCCCGCTCCATCATTTTTGAACTGAAACCTCTCAGTAATGAAAATATCCGCACGCTGATCCTCAGAGCCGTAAATGACTGCGATAAAGGCATGGGAAATTATGGCGCCGTAATTGATGACGATGCCCTGGAATTTCTGGCTGATATGGCAGGCGGTGATGCCCGCAGTGCCCTGAATGCGGTAGAACTTGGTATCCTTACTACCCCCAAAAGCGAAGATGGTTCTATTCATCTGACACTGGATGTTGCGTCTGAATGTATTCAGAAACGAGTCATCAAGTACGACAAAAAAGGCGACAATCACTACGATATCATATCCGCCTTTATCAAAAGTATGCGTGGTTCCGATCCTGATGCAGCAGTCTACTATCTTGCCAAGATGCTCTACGCCGGAGAAGATGTCAAATTCATCGCCCGACGTATCATGATCCTCGCCTCAGAGGATATCGGAAATGCAGATCCACAGGCATTGCAGGTCGCCGTTGCTGCCGCACAGGCTGTTGAACGTGTCGGCATGCCGGAATCACAGATCATCCTTTCTCAGGCAGTCACTTATATGGCATGTGCTCCAAAGAGTAATGCCGCTGTCAATGCCATTTTTGCCGCCATGGATTCTGTGAAACACACACAGACAACTGTTCCGGTCCATCTGCAGGATGCTCACTACGGTGGTCATGAAAAACTCGGCAAGGGAATCGGCTACAAATATGCCCACGATTATCCAGATCACTATGTCGAACAGCAATATCTTCCTTCAGAGATTGAAGGTTCTCATTTCTATGAACCAGGTGATCTTGGCTACGAAAAAACGATAAAAGAATATTTACAAAAGATAAAAGGGAGAACTGATTAAATCAGTTCTCCCATCAGCATTCCATAAATATCCTGTGATTTCTTAGCCCAGCTGTGGCACATCGCCTGTGCTGCTTCCCGGCCCGGTGCTGCCAGTGTCAGATCCAGCACTGTCGTATCTTTTTCAATGATCTGGCAGCGCACTGCATAATTTCCCTGTGGTGTCGTATAATAATCTGCCGGTGTCAGGATGCGTTCCTGCACCTGTCCGCCATGCGTCTGCAGATAATCTTTTACTTCGTTCTTAATCTCACCCGACAGTTCTTTTTCAAAATAAGAAAGTGTCTTTTTTCCCTCTTCCGTAATCTCATAATAGGAGCTGTTGGAAATTGTTCGCTTTCTCAGAAGCTCTGTTTCTACCAGTTCAGAAAGTACTTTCTGAAGCTGAAAATAATCTGTGTAATCTCTGTCCAGTATAAATTCTGAAATCCGAGAATTTGTCAGTGTTTCTTTTGAATGTTTCGCCATATATAAAACAATCAATTTATAAGTTGTAAATGGTTCTGCCATTTCAATCACCTCTTTCTCACACAAGTCAGGCTTCTCGCTTCTTATTGCAGCTGTTTGCCCTGCCAGCTGTTACGAACCTTCATTTCGTGATGAAGAAGATTCAGAACTTCCCGCTTCCGGCTTGCCCACAATGGTGCGATAAGCAGCTTCTCCGGTCCATCTCCCGTCATTCTGTGAATAACGATTGACGGATCCAAATGTTCCAGACAATCTATCAGTAAATTCAGATATTCTTCTCTTTCGTAGACCCGGAATTTCCCGGCCACGTAATCCTCTGCCAGATCGGTTCCCTTCAGCACATGCAGAAGCTGCAGTTTAATTCCCTGAATATCCTGTCCATTCAGATACTGCATTGTCTCCAGAATGTCTTTTTCTGATTCTCCCGGCAGTCCCAGTATCGTATGCACGATCACCTCAATCTGGCGCATCCGCAAATTCTGTACTGCATCTTCAAAACAGGAAAGCGGATATCCTCGTCGAATATAGGCAGCGGTACGCTCATGCATCGTCTGAAGTCCAAGTTCTACCCATACCGGTTTCCTCTGGTTCAGTTCATTCAAAAGATCCAGTACATCCTCACCAAGACAATCCGGTCTCGTTCCGATGGATAATGCGACCACCGACGGATGCGCAAGCGCTTCTGTAAAGATTTTCCGCAGGTATTCCACCGGTGCATACGTATTGGTATATGCCTGAAAATAAGCAATATATTTATGGATCGGACGTTTCTCAGAAAGAATTGCGATCTGGCTGTCAATCTGTTCTGTCACTGACAAAGCTGCATCTGCTGCAAAATCTCCGCTTCCGCCGGCACTGCAGAAAATACAGCCTCTGCTGCCAAGCTTACCATCCCGGTTGGGACAGGACATCCCTCCGTTCAGAGTCACCTTATAAACTTTTTCTCCGAACCTTTCCCGAAGCATATGATCCAGCGAATGATACGGCTTTCCATTCCAGTTCTTCTGCTGTGTCACCGCATCTGTATTCATACTTCTGTGCCTTCGCTTTTCTGTTCTTCATTTTCTTCCTTCGGCATATAATGATCAAATATTTTTACAAGGAAGAAGGAATTACAGTACGCGATCACTCCGAATCCCATGACCAGAAACAGAACAAACAACGTGGACTGTATCTGATAAGAGTCTATAAATAACAACAGCAGCGGACAAAGTCCGATCAGTACCATGACAACTGTATACGGAAGATGGCGGATTGCCATGAACAGTGCATTTTTGATCGTATTACGGATCGTATTGTAAAACCTGGCAAGAATCGGATAAACATATAAAAACAGTACATAATATATGATCACAAATGCCATAAAGATCACATGAAAAATCTGACCGGCACTTCCAGGCATATTTTTGGCAACATTCAGATCCAGATAAAGAACCGCACCAACGGCGATCATGATCAGATTAATAATTGTCGCCTGTTTGAAATTATCTTTAAAAGATTTAAAAAAGCTCCGAACAATATAAGCTTCCTCATTCCGGACCATCTTCAGTGTCACATAATACATAGCCGTAATAGATGCTCCGGCAGTAACGATCGGAATACAGCAGACCAGACAGATAATATTCAGGATACAAAGATCTGCCACCTTATTCATAAATGTAAAAAACTTATTGTCCATACTGAAAAAACGTCCCATATGCACAGCTCCTTTGTTTCTTTCTTCTTCTCCGGCTTATGCCTGTCTCTGCTTTACAGTATAACGAAATTCCTGAAAAAAAGCAATCAAAACCAAACAGCTGTTTTGTCCCTGCTCTATGGCAGGATCAGCTGATCTACTGTTACAAGTTCATATCCCTGATTTTTCAGTTCATCGACAACCTGCAGCGCCGCTTCAACAGAAGTATCATATTCATCATGCATCAAAATGATCGCGCCATCCTCTATCTGTTCCTGCACTGTACGAACGATTTTTTCTGTATTCTGCACCTTCCAGTCCAGTGTATCGATCGTCCAGAATACTGGAAGCATCTCCACACATAGTTCCAGATTTTTCTTCCAGGCACCAAACGGCGGACGCAGGTACAGTGGATAAACACCTGTTGTCTCATAGATCAGATTATTTGTTTTCAGGATTTCTTCCCTTGCCTTCGTCTCATTCAGTTTATTCAGCTGTACATGATGATAGGTATGGTTTCCTACCAGATGCCCTTCTTTCTGCATCCGTTCTACAAGTTCCGGATACTGTTCAACCTTCTCTCCAAGAAGAAAAAAAGAAACTCTGACATTCCGCTCTTTCAGACCATCCAGAAGAAGTGGTGTATACCTGATATCCGGTCCGTCATCAAATGTCAGTGCCGCCTGCGGATGCTTCCGTTCTTTCACAGCTATTTCCGTAACCGATGTTTTTCGTGCCCGGGCCTGCATGGATTGTTCAACCAACCGCAGCATCCCCGGACCTGCTATATTTTCAGCCAGGATTCTGCCTGAAATACGGTGCGAGTCCATACTTTTTATCCGCACCGCAGTTATGATCAGTACGATCACAAATATCACAATTCCTGCTTTTCTTTTTTTCATATTCCGGTTTCAAATCCCAGACATAACTATCCTTCTGTTCAGTATATGAAAAGTGGCAGAAAAAAAGCACCGGGGCTCGCAAAAAGCCCTCAGTGCTCTGTAATGGTCCTGTATTTTATTTACCAAGCATGATCTTCAGCTGTGTTTCAATTGCATCCACACATTTGTCAAATCCGAGTTTTCCACTGTTCAGACAGAGATCATAATTCGTGGCATCACTCCACTGACCACCTGCAAATTTACGATAATAATCCTGTTTACGCTTATCATCTTTGAGAAGGAATTTCTCGACATCCTCTCTTGATCCGGAGATCTTCTGAGATGCCTGCTCTACACGGAACTCCCATGGTGCATGAATGAATACACGCAATGTATTCGGTCTGTCCTTGAAAACATAATTGACACATCGTCCGACAATTACATAGGATTCTTTTTCTGCAAGATCATTGACCACTTTTGCCTGATAGTTGAAAAGATTTTCGTCTGAAATGAATTCCTTACTTCCCGGCTGATGCAGATTTCCTTTGTAAATGCTTTCTTTATTTCCAAAAAGAGAACCCTTTACCTTATCTCCCTCTTCTACTTTACCGAAAAGTTTTACATCAATTCCGCTCTCATCAGACGCCATCTGGATAATCTGCTTATCATAAAAAGAGATTCCCAGACGCTCTGCCAGCATTTTACCAACGGTGCGACCGCCACTTCCATACTGTCTTGCGATTGTGATTACAACCTGATTCATACCGATTTCCTCCTTATTCTCCCAGATATGCTTTCTGGACAGATTCATCATGAAGCAGATCATCTGCTTTGCCTTCCAGAGTGATGCTTCCTGTTTCAAGGACATACGCTCTGTCAGCAATAGAAAGGGCTTTCTTCGCATTCTGCTCAACAAGCAGAACCGTTGTTCCACTCTCACTTACTTCTTTGATAATATCAAAGATCTCATTTACAAAGATCGGTGACAGCCCCATCGAAGGCTCATCCATCAGAATGATCTTCGGTTTGCTCATCAGCGCACGTCCCATTGCGAGCATCTGCTGCTCTCCACCGGAGAGTGTACCTGCACGCTGTCCTGTACGTTCTTTCAGACGAGGAAATCTTTTGTATACCATTTCCAGGCTCTGAGCGATCTCGTTCTTGTCTTTTCTTGTATAAGCACCCATCAGAAGATTCTCATATACAGACATATCTGCAAATACTCGTCTTCCTTCCGGCACATGAGCCATACCCATCTCAACGATCTTATGTGCCGGTGTTTTGGTAAGATTTTTACCTTCGTAAATAATACTTCCTGCTTTTGCCGGGATGATTCCGGTCAGTGTCTGTAAGGTCGTGGTCTTACCAGCACCGTTTGCACCGATCAGTGCAATAACTTCTCCCTGTTCTACATGAAAGGAAATTCCCTTCAATGCCTGAATCACGCCATAATAAACCTGGAGATCTTTTACTTCCAACATTGACATTTGATCTTCCTCCT